>ENA-OOWC01000174-OOWC01000174.1-human-gut-metagenome-genome-assembly--contig:-NODE-174-length-15213-cov-3.819897_pt1 | contig 15213 bp, 9 predicted proteins | sample MGYA00241403_ERZ501313 | MGnify/ENA primary metagenome ERZ501313 (study PRJEB25962, sample SAMEA2042360) | human gut metagenome | biome: human gut; feature: human-associated habitat; material: faeces... | reverse complement strand
CCAATTCACAAGATAAGCATAACGCTTCTTATCATTTCTAACATGTCTGGAGATGATTTTCACCAAATCCGCCTCAAAGATACAAAAGATATTTGAAAACACAATAACTTTTGTAGAAAAGTTTAGAATTTCATGAAAAAAACTTGGAATGTTAGCTAAAATGTGTACTATCACAGAGTGCACCAATTGGCAATATCGTCTACATGCGTAGTATTAGGCATACATTATAAAATAGCAAAAGCCTGCATCAAACTGGGAGAATCATCCCATTCGATGCAGGCTTTCACCTTATTATATATCGTCTGCCTAAATTACTTCTTCTTAGGTCTGCGACGAGCCCAGCCTTCTTCTTCGAAGTTTGGCTCCTCGCCCTTGAACTTCACGTTGTCGTTGTTCTGGAAGAACTGACGCCAATCGCCTGTATCCTCCTGAGGGCGAGACTTTCTGCCGCCACGAGATTCACCACGGCTTCCACGTCCTCCCTTTCCACGAGAATCACGAGAATCTCTTGCATCATCAGAAGAACCTCTTCGGCTACGACCTCCTCTTTCTGAAGAACGGCCGCCTCTGCCCTCAGAACTGCGGCTACCACGGGCTGCTCTGCCATGACCTTCCTCATCAGCATCGTTACATCTCACGGTTCTGCCCTTGTACTCAGTACCGTTCAATGCCTTCATCACGCGCTTAGCATCCTCCTCAGGCACCTCGATGTAGGCAAACTTAGAGAGCAAATCGATATGTCCTACCTCCTGGCGACCCTTCACATGCTTGTTCAGATACTGCATAATCTCGCCAGGATAGAAGCCGTCGGCCTTGCCCAAGTTGATGAAGAGACGCTTGTATCCAGCCTCTGCCTCGTGCTTGCGGCGACCGTTAGACACCTTTCCACGACCCTCTGAGCCTCTACCCTCACCACGAGAGCCACGAGAGCCCTTGCCGGTTTCGGGCTTGACTATCTCAGGAGCGTTCTTATAATAGTCGAGGAACTTACCAAAGGTGATGGTAACCATCTTCTTGATGATGTCTTCCTTGTCGATGTAGTCGAACTGGCGGTTGATCTCTGCCATATAAGGCTCTATCTGATCCTCGTCAACATCGGTCTTCATGATGTCGTCCATAGTCTTGAAGAGCTGTTTCTTACAAATCTCTTCGGGAGTAGGAAGGGTGCCGTCAATAAAATCTTTGCCTATCTGTTTCTCAATCTGTCTCACCTTAAACTTCTCGCGGGTGTGGATGATAGAGATCGAGGTGCCCTTCTTTCCGGCACGACCTGTTCGTCCACTACGATGGGTGTAGCTGGCAATATCGTCGGGGAGTCCATAGTTGATGACGTGAGTAAGGTCGTCGACATCAAGTCCTCGGGCAGCAACATCGGTGGCCACAAGGAACTGCACATTGTGATTACGGAACTTCTGCATGGTGAGATCGCGCTGCTGCTGACTCAAGTCACCATGAAGAGCCTCTGCATTATAACCATCGCGGATGAGTTTGTCGGCAATATCCTGTGTCTCCAACTTGGTGCGACAGAAGATAATGGCGAAGATGCGGGGATAAAAGTCTACGACACGCTTCAGGGCAAGATACTTGTCCTTGGCGTTCACCAGATAGTAGATGTGATTGACGTGCTCGGCACCCTCGTTGCGTGAGCCTACAACTATCTCCTTATGGTCGTGGAGATAGTGGAGCGCTATTTTCTCTATCTCCTTGCTCATAGTAGCAGAGAAGAGAAGTGTATTTCTATCCGCTGGTACATTCTCGAAGATGGCATTGATGCTCTCGGAGAAACCCATATTGAGCATCTCGTCAGCCTCATCCAATACAACATTGTTCACATGCTCCAACTGAGCCACGCCACGATTGATGAGGTCGAGAAGACGACCAGGTGTGGCTACGATGATCTGTACACCATGCTTGAGGGTGCGTATCTGACTGCCTATATCGGTTCCGCCATAGACTGCAGCAATGTGGAGTCCGTCGATGTACTTGGCGAAACTGTTGAGGTCATCGGCTATCTGGAGACAAAGCTCACGGGTAGGACTCAGGATAATGGCCTGTGTCTGCTTGTTCTGAGCATCGGTCTTCTGAATGACAGGAATGCCATAGGATGCAGTCTTACCAGTTCCTGTCTGCGCCAACGCGATGACATCGTTTTTGTTGCCTAAGAGATAGGGGATTACTTCTTCCTGTACGGGCATTGGATTCTCGAATCCAAGCTCCTCAATAGCGCGGCGAATGTCCTCGCTGACGCCTAATTCTAAAAATGTTTTCAAATCTTTTTTACCTTATTAATGTATTCAATGCAGAAGGCTGAATTCACCCTCCCAGCCATTAATAGGGTGCAATATCCTTCCGAAAACGCTTGCGACAAGGCTGTCCTGTCCTACTCTAATAGGCAACAGGCTGCCTGATACTTGTCTAAATTCGGGTGCAAAGTTAGTAAAAAGTTCTTGATAATCAAAAAGTTTTCGTACTTTTGCACACAAAATAGACTTTTTATACATTCAAAATGATGATGGATTTATCAGTTCTTTTGCCTTCGTGCCTACGACGGAGGGTTCTGCTGGGACTTGTTTGCTGGTGCTGTTGCAACTCTGTGCTGTGGGCGCAGGATTCTGCCATGGTGTCGGTGGACTCGTTGGAAACAACGGAAACAGTACAGACCGACTCTATTGTAGCCGCAACAAGACCATTGCCCGCCCCCATGATGACGGCAGACTGCAAACCCGTGCTGCGACCGAAGGACGTACTAGTACCTGTAGTCATAACAGGACTGGCTGCGCTGTATGTTCAGAACCATGGTTGGTTTGCGCAACAGAAGCGCGAGGTTCAGAAAGGACTGTCGGCTGAGGGAAGGCATCATCTGAGGGCTGACGAAGTATTGCAGTTTGCACCCATGGCAACGGTCTGGGGCTTGAGGTTAGCAGGCGTAAAGGGGAAGAACGAACCTAAAGAACGCCTGGGCATCATCGCGCTGTCGTACGCTTCATTGGGACTCATTACGTTCGGCATGAAGGCGGCTGTAAACGAGGAAAGACCCGACGGCAGAGACTGCAGGTCATTTCCATCGGGTCATACGGCGAGGGCATTCATGGGTGCAGAGATGCTGTATCAAGAATATAAGGACGTGTCGCCATGGATAGGATATTCGGGCTACGCCATGGCTGCGCTGACAGGCTATCTGCGAGTCTACAACAACCGGCATTATCTGAACGATGTCGTGGCGGGAGCCTGCATCGGAATTCTGTGTACCAAATTGGGATATTGGCTGCAACCGAAATTGTTTAAGAAGAAAAAGAAGGCTTTCAAATTACAATATTGAGAAATTTGAAAGCCTTCTTCGCTTCATCCGAAAAAACTTCGACCTGTTCAGTTGGAACGCCATGTAAGGGCATACTGCTTATAGGAGATTTTGGCGTGCTCATTTACAGGAAGTCCCTTTCATTCCTTCATCAAAGGTTTTGGTCAAGGAATTGGAGAATCTTCTGCTGTATGCGAAGTCCGCAGGAATGAGGCACGTCCCAAAGTTCGGTGGTAAGGAGAGAGTCTGCATGTTGGCTGTTCCATACAGCATGCATCTGCGCGAAAGCCTTCTTGACTCCGGGAACGGGGAAAAGATGGTCAAGGGTGCCACTAATAAAGAGAGAAGGATGAGGACAAGCCAAGGAGGCGATGTGAGGATAGTCGAGGTACTGACGGAGTGCAGGAATGCAGTTGGCAAACCCTCCGTTCTCCTTTCGTCCATAACGCAGGGTAAGCTGATCGTCGGTAGTGATCATCCAGCAGATATTGGCACTCGCCTTGATCTTGTCGGAGAGGGCAGCAAGCATCCAGGAACGGTATGCGCCCATAGAACATCCCACACATCCTATCCTGTCCTTATCGACCATAGGGAGAGTAGACAGGAAATCGGTTCCAGCCATATCGTCGTAGGTCATAAAGGCAGAAAGGTCGCGTCCAAGCATCATCATGTTGCCGGCGATAATATCATACTTGTTGCGGTCGATACCTTCCTTACGGCTACGCTCGCCCCAAAGAGGTGCGTCGGCAGAGAAGACTACATAGCCGTGACGGGCAAGATAGTCGCCAAGATACTGACCTTCGTACAACTTCTTTGCCCATGCATCAGCGTCGGCGACAACGGCGGTGTCGACATCAAAGGGACGTATCATCTTCTCCTTGCCGATGTAGAGGTGGGCTCCATGGTCATGGAGGGCATTGATGGCAGGGAAAGGTCCCTTGCCGTCGGGTATAAGAAGATAGGCTGTGATGCGGGCATAGGCGTTGACACAGAAGCTGATTTTCTGTGCACGATAACCATCTCGTTGTTCTTCGGCTATCACCTTCATGTCCCACGACTTGGCTCGGCGAGGTGGTGCCATCATACATTCAAATATCTTCTGACGGGCAACCTTCTTCCATTTTGCAAAGTTTTTGACAGGACTGTTACCCCATGCCATAGGGTATGTGAGTTCCTGTTTGAGTTGTTCGACGTAAACGGGCAACTCACCTTGCCACTCGTAATTCTCTCGCACAGGCTGTTGTTTCGCATTCGGTTTCTGGGCGAAAGATGGCTGAGAGAATATCAGCAAGGCAAAAAATGTGAAGAGTGAAAAATCCAAATGTTTCATTGTTATTGAGTTTTTAAGTGTTGAATTTTTGCAAATCGAATGCAAAGATAATGCAAATGAGCGCAATGAAAGCTTGCTTTCAAATTGCCGAGTGCAGCTTATCTTATGCAAAGATAAAAAAATAATTTGGAAAACAAATGAAATGCGTACTAAAATATTTGAAAGAAAATTCCCAGTTGGACAGTTTACTGCCTCCAACTGAGGGAAAGTGATTTTTGACGCCTTTTTGCGTCGCAAAGCCTCGTTACGACATCTCAAATAGGCAAGTGTGTGATGGTGGATTGCCCTTCATGCCGCATAATTCCTTCCAAATGAGGTCAGGATAAATGAATTTGGCTCCAATTACGTGCGCTCCGAGAACAGGGAAAATCATCGGAACGATAGGTTCGTGCATGGATTTTGATGCCTGTGAGAGCAAAAATGGCACTATTTTCGTTCATATTTTCCTGTTTTAGCCCTTTGGAGCTGTCTTTTTTGAGACGTCATACTTCATATTTACCTTTTCGTTTCTTGGAAAACAACTGATTATTAGCCTTTTAGAGAAGTAACTAAGTTGTCTACTGTCTCAGTTTCAGTTGTCTCAGTTATTTTTAAGAGGGTTGTGTGTTTTCATTTTTTCAATTTTTATTATATTATATATATATTATAACTATATATATATATATTAAATAGTTATATAATAATATAATATAATATAGTAAAGAAAAAAGAACAAAAACGAAAGTTGGGACCCTCAAAAAATTAATTGAAACAACTGAAACTGAAACAAATTTTCAGCCCTCAGTCAGCTTTCCTCTCCCAGGCTGTTGGTCTCTTTTCCGCTGCATTCCACGAGCGCTTGTCGGGCGAGGATGGCTTCTAATGTCCAACTCGTATTCTTTGTTTCCTATCCCTTTCTTCCGAAGTCGGCAGGAATCTCACCCCATTTCTTAGTTTCCCATTTCAGTATGGGGGTTGTGATGTTGTGCGTACGGAGCCAATTCTCGCCTCGGGCTATGATTTGATACAGTTGTTCAGTCTGCGCGTTGCGTTCCAGCTTGGTCTTGCATTGTTTCTTCTGTACCCACAGTTGCGCGTTCACGCTGTCGCTATAGATCACCTTGTCGGTAATGCCCCTTTGCTCCATGAGAGCCAAGGCGTGCACAATGGCAAGAAATTCGCCAATGTTGTTGGTGCCGTGCAGCGGTCCATAGTGAAATACCTGTGATCCTGTCTGCAGGTCGATGCATTGGTATTCCATCGGTCCGGGGTTTCCCGAGCAGGCTGCGTCAACAGCCCATGCGTTGGCATTCACTTCCATGGGCAAGGGCAGCACGGTGTCGTTTCTCCATGAAGGAGGATTGGCTGGCAATTTGTTCATTGATGATAGAAAATAGCTGTAGTGGGTAAAAAACGAAATGAGCATTCCCCAGAGCTCTTGGCTCTGGGGTTGCTCATTATTTGTCAATAGTCAATATTCTTTATATTAAATTGTAGGTTATTCATTACATTCTTTCTGGAACCTCGATGCCGAGCAGCGCCATACCGTTCTTCAGAATCTTGGCGATGTTGGCAGCCAGTACTAAGCGCGTAGTCTTCTCTGCCTCGCTCTCAGCATTCAGGATGCTGTAGTCGTGATAGAACTGGTTGAACTCCTTGGTCAGCTCGTAGCAGTAGTTGGCTATGCCGGCAGGGTTGTAGTTGTTGCCCGCATCAGCCACGGCTGTGGCGAAGTCGTTCATCTTCTGTATGAGGTCAATCTCCTTCTCATTGATAGGAGCATCTGCGCTCAATGTGGCAGGAATCTCAATGCCCTCGGCAGCTGCCTTGCGCATGATGCTGCGTATACGGGCATAGGTGTACTGGATGAAAGGACCAGTGTTGCCGTTGAAGTCGATACTCTCCTCTGGATTGAAGAGCATATTCTTGCGTGCGTCCACCTTGAGGATGAAATATTTCAAGGCTCCAAGACCCACGATGCGTGAAATCTCCTGGCGCTCTTCCTCGCTCATGTCCTTGAACTTGCCCAGTTCGTCGCTTGTCTGTCGGGCGTCCTTGATCATCTCTGCCATCAGGTCGTCGGCGTCTACTACGGTTCCCTCGCGGCTCTTCATCTTACCGTTAGGCAACTCTACCATTCCGTAAGAGAAGTGAACCAAGTCCTTGCCCCACTTGAAGCCGAGGCGGTCGAGCAGGATAGAGAGCACCTGGAAGTGATAGTTCTGCTCATTGCCCACCACGTAGATCATCTTGTCGATAGGGAAGTCCTTGAAGCGGAGGTCAGCAGTACCGATGTCCTGAGTCATGTAGACCGAAGTGCCGTCGGAACGGAGCAGGAGCTTCTGGTCGAGTCCCTCATCGGTAAGGTCGGCCCAAACCGAGTTGTCATCCTTGCGGAAGAAGAGTCCCTTCTCCAGTCCTTCCTCTACCTTCTTCTTTCCCTCGAGGTAAGTGTTTGACTCATAATATATCTTGTCGAAACTTACGCCCATCATCTTGTAAGTCTCGTCGAAGCCGGCGTAAACCCAGTTGTTCATCTTCTCCCACAGGGCGCGAACCTCAGGGTCGTTGTTCTCCCACTTCACGAGCATCTCGTGAGCTTCCTTGATGAGCGGAGCCTCTGCCTTAGCCTTTTCTGTGGCAGCTTCTTCGTCCATGCCCTCCTTCATGTACTGAGCCTTGAGCTCTTCGATTTCCTCACGATAGTGCTTGTCGAAGGCTACATAGTAGTCGCCGATGAGGTGGTCGCCCTTCTTGCCCGAAGTCTCAGGAGTTTCGCCATTGCCCCACTTGAGCCAGGCGAGCATAGACTTACAGATGTGAATACCACGGTCGTTCACGATGTTTGTCTTGATCACCTTGTTGCCGTTGGCCTCCATAATCTGAGCCAATGACCAGCCCAGGAGGTTGTTGCGCACATGACCCAGGTGAAGAGGCTTGTTGGTGTTAGGAGAAGAGTACTCGATCATGACGAGCGGGCTCTGCTCTGTGACAGGTTTCTCACCGAACTTAGGGTCAGCGTTGATGGTGTTCAAGAGTCCTACCCATGCGGCAGGAGCGATAGAAAGATTCAGGAAACCTTTAACCACATTGAAGTCGGCAATCACATTGCTGCAGTTCTTCTTCAGGTATTCGCCAATTTCCTGTGCAGTATCCTCAGGTTTCTTCTTTGACATTTTGAGGAATGGGAACACGACGAGGGTAAGGTTTCCTTCGAAATTACTCTTGGTTTTCTGCAGGGCCACCATCTTCTCAGGCACGTCCTGTCCGTAAAGCTCTTTCACCGCAGCGATGACCGAGCTGATGATTTCGTTTTCTATCTTCATTTATACTAATTTTACCGGTAATTATTCAATAATTATGCAAGAAACATTCTCCTTCTTTGGCAGGAATGTGTTTTGCGGTGCAAAGTTACTGCAAATAAAGGACAATGCAAAATAAATCACGATAAATTTTAAGGGCAATCTCCCCCAGAGGTCTACACTCTTTCGAGAATAGTACCGACAGCAGAGAATAAAAAACTCGTAACTGCTATCCTGAAGGTCTATACTCCTTCGAGGATGATGGCAGCAACGTCTTCTGGTGTGTTCCACAGAATGCCGTCGTTCAGTTCGTCATCCGTAAAGCCACGAAGGGCTTCCTCTGCTTCCTTGGCTGTGATGGCAGGAGTGCCGTCCTCGTTTTTCGCATCGAGCAAAGCCTTCAATATGGCAGCTCTGTATTCTTCGATAGTCATCATGTTCCTAATGTTGTTATGTTGTTTGTTTCTGGTGACAAAGATACTGTTTTTTTTACAAAAGAGCAAAGTTTTTTCTCATTTTATTTCGATGAATATTGAAAAGTTTTAATTATTCTTGTGTTTTGCTGATCTGGGAGTTCTTTCAGGAGTTTTTACGGGAGTTGAGTTATCCAGTTGGGCAGATTCATTTTACCAGTTTGAAAAGTGAGAATGGCGGGCGTAGATGTTTGTCTGTATGTCGATACAAAGTCATCCTTTTTAAGAGAATAAGTGTATGGATAACATTTTTAACATAAAGAATGATTGCCAAGTCAGAAAAAACACTTATTTTTGCAGCAAGACAACAACAATTTTGCAAAAATAGAGTTCCTGACGCTTGCGGCAAGGGGACTCTGATGAACTGGATAAACCAAACAAATCCCTTAATATCATTCAACAACAATGAAACGAAAACTATTCCTTACTTTGGGTTTGGCAGCTTTGACCATGTACTCTTACGGAGCCAAGAAGCCTAAGACAACAGCCCGGAAAATGAACAAGACAACCGTTCAGCAACCCACTTTCACCGAGTGGCACGACCTGCAGGTGAACGAAATCAACCGTTTGCCTCTTCACACATCCTTCTTCACCTATCCCTTTGACGACATGGTGTATGAGGAAGGCGGAGTGGTAAAGAGCCGCAATCTTTCCAGTGTAGACAAGACGATGAGTCAGAATTTCCTTTCTCTTGACGGAATATGGAAGTTCAAGTGGGTGGAGAATGCCGACCAGCGCCCAACAGATTTCTATCTTACCAATCTCGATGACTCTCATTGGGGCACGATTCCTGTTCCTGGCATCTGGGAACTCAACGGCTATGGTCAGCCGGAGTATGTGAACATAGGCTTTGCCTGGCGCGGACATTTCGATGAGCAGCCGCCTGCCGTGCCAGTCAAGGACAATCATGTGGGCTCTTACCGTCGACAGATAGACATTCCTGCCAACTGGGACGGCAAGCAGGTGATAGCCCACTTCGGAAGCGTAACTTCCAATATTTATCTATATGTGAACGGACAGTTTGCCGGCTATGCAGAAGACGGCAAGGTGGCAGCCGAGTTCGACATCACTCCCTTCCTAAAGAAGGGCAAGAACCTCATAGCCTTCCAGACATTCCGTTGGTGCGACGGTTCCTGGTGCGAGGATCAGGACTTCTGGCGTCTGAGTGGTGTGGCTCGCGAGAACTATCTCTATGCCCGTGACGCCCATCTGCAGCTTGAGGACATTCGCATCACTCCCGATCTGGTGAACAATTACAAGGACGGCGTGCTGCAGGTGGCAGCCAAGGTGAAGGGCCACGGAACCCTCAACCTCATCCTCTTCGACAAGGACGGCAAGCAGGTGGCAACAGCTGTCGGGGTTGCCAAGAATGGTCTGGCTCAGCTGTCTATGAAGGTAGACAATCCTCATAAGTGGACAGCCGAAACACCTTATCTCTACACCCTGCAGGTTTCGCTGTCGGGAGTTGGCAAAAGAGCCGACATGCGCCAGGCCAGTGTGACACCCGTCAAGGTGGGTTTCCGCAAGGTGGAAATAAAGAACCGCCAGTTCTTGGTCAACGGTCAGCCTGTACTCATCAAGGGAGCCAACCGTCATGAGATGGATCCTGATGGTGGATACGTGGTAAGCATGGAGCGCATGCTGCAGGACATACGCCTGATGAAACGACTGAACATCAACGCCGTGCGAACCTGTCACTATCCCGACGATCCACGTTGGTACGACCTCTGCGACGAGTATGGCATCTATGTGGTGGCAGAAGCCAACCAGGAGAGTCACGGTTTCCAGTATGGCAAGGATGCCGCAGCAGGAAAGCCTATGTTTGCCCGACAGATTATGGAGCGCAACCAGCACAACGTGTGCGACTTCTACAACCATCCCTCGATCGTAACCTGGAGCCTGGGCAATGAGACCGTGATGAGCGACAACTTCATGCAGGCTTACAAGTGGATCAAGAGTCAGGACCAGAGCCGTCCTGTGCAGTATGAGCAGGCAGGCCATGGTGATGGAACCGATATTTACTGTCCGATGTATTACTCGGTGAAAGACTGCGAGGCATACAGCAAGAATCCTGCGAGCAACAAGCCTCTTATACAGTGTGAGTACAACCACACCATGGGCAACTCGGGTGGCAATCTGAGCGACTATTGGGCGCTTGTGCGTAAGTATCCCATCTTCCAGGGCGGTTTCGACTGGGACTTCGTCGACCAGGCACTGCATCGCCATCCACAGAAGCCTATGAGCATCAAGGCCGATGACATGAGCAACGAGCAGCTGCGGCAGATAGAATACACCTACGGTGGCGACTATAACAAATACGACCCCAGCGACAACAATTTCAACTGCAATGGAATCGTAGGTCCCGACCGTCAGCTCAATCCTCATGCCTACGAGTTGGCTTATCAGTATCAGAACATCTGGACCACGATGAAGGACGCTCAGAAGGGAGAGGTGAATGTATATAATGAGAATTTCTTCGCCGACCTGAGCAACTGCGCCCTGGCGTGGAGCCTGATAGAAGATGGCGTGGAGACTCAGAACGGAACCCTTGCCGACATCGACGTGGCTCCACAGCAGACCAAGACTTTCACCATTCCTTACGACCTGTCGAAGGTGAAGGGCAAGGAGGTGTTCCTCGATATTGACTTCCGACTGAAGAAGGCAGAGCCGCTCATGGAGGCAGGACAGATCATAGCCTACAGTCAGTTGGCGGTGAAGGAGAAATCATGCTGCGGACATTGTACGTCAAAACAGGCAAGCACCCCAGCCGGCAAGAACGTGAAGGCAAAACTCATCGACCGGAAGGGCGAAGCCGACCTGACTGTCGTCACTCCCGACCTCACCCTGAGGATAAGCCGCGCCACGGGACTCATCTCTGCCTTTACCTGTCAGGGCAAGTCGCTCCTGGGCGAGGGCGGAACCTTGAAACCCAACTTCTGGCGAGCTCCCACCGACAACGACATGGGCGCTGGTCTGCAGAAGAAGTTCAAGTTGTGGAAGCAGCCTGAGCTGACTCTGAAAACCCTCACGACAGCAAAGGACAAGAAGGCGAACACCTTCAGCATCTGTGCCACCTACACCCTGCCACAACTGAAAGCCGACCTGTCGGTGACCTATCTCGTCATGGCGAATACAGGCATGGTGAAAGTCACCGAAACCTTTCAGATGGCAGAAGGCGAGAAGGCGGACGACCTCTTCCGCTTCGGCATGCTCATGCAGTTGCCTTACGATATGTCGGAGAGCGAGTACTATGGCCGAGGACCTATAGAGAACTATTCCGACCGAAAGGAATGCATGCGCATAGGCATCTATCGCGACCAGGCCGACAATCAATATTTCCCCTACATCCGTCCACAGGAAAGCGGAACCAAGAGCGATATGCGCTGGTGGAAGCAGACCGACAGCAATGGCTTCGGACTGACGGTAAAGAGCTGTCAGCCTTTCTATGCCTCAGCCCTTCACTTCGATACCGACGAGTTGGACGATGGCGACGAGAAGGAACAGCGCCACAGCTTTAATTTGCAGAAGTCAAGATTCACCAACCTCTTCCTCGATGGCGAACATTATGGAGTGGGAGGCGAGAACTCCTGGGGTGCATGGCCTTTGGCTCCTTATCGTGTACATGCCGGCAACAAGAGCTTCAGCTTTGTCCTTGTGCCTGTGAAGAAATAAGAAAGGAGAGTCTTTCCAGGAGTTTTTCAGAACCCTGCGAAACTTGAGTTCCTTATTTCTTAATCATGGTTTGTTTTTTATCATTCTCTCTTAAAGCTGCGCACGTTTTCCAAGGGACTTTCGGCTGCAAAGACATAAAACATCATAGAAAGGCGGCCATGATTGTCTAATCATTAGACGAACAAATGCCGATAGTGGTGTCAAAAGTTATTTTTTCTGCAACTTTTGGCACCCTTATCGGCACTTGTTTATTCAGAATTCAGATTTCTGATGCGGAATTGCTTATCCTAAAAGGGGAGTTACAGCTCTATCGGAACCACAACTTTTATGCTGAAGTTGCGGCCCATATTGTAAACGCCTCTTCTGCCCGTCACCTGGTTTACGTCAAGATACTTCAGGCGGCTCAGGTGGTTCTGATAAGCACGGTTGGTAAGGTTCTCGCCAGAAAGATAGAGCGAGACAAGGCGCTTGCCGTGGAACTTCACGTCGGTTCCTGCGTAAATATTCAATAAGGTGTAGGATGGCGTGGCGGTCTCCGTCTCGTTGGCTGCAAAATAATGGTTCTGGCGAAGATTGCAGTCCATCTGCAGCTTAACGAAGAGATGGTCGAAAGTCTTGCCGTCGCAGACAAACTCATACCTTACATCCGAAAGCCAACGAGGGGCTGGGGTGAATGGCAGATACTTTGATTCGGCAGGCTGATGCAACTGCACGGAGTTGACATACGAGAAGGTGTTGCCGAAATGCAGACGCTCTACAGGATGGATGTCGATGCTTGCCTCACCACCTAAGATGCGGGCGTCGCCTGATGTAAACTGATAGGCAGGCGTGTCGTCGATGAGGACAGGCTGATTATTCTCATCAGCCAACTTCTCGCTGTAGATGTAATGGTTGATGCGATTGGCAAACAGAGAAAGGGAAGCCGAAATGATAGGCGAAGAATAGTCTAAACCAAGGTCGAATTGCCAACTGTTTTCCGGCTTCAAACTGGTATTTCCCAATTCGTATCGCTGGGTTCCCTCGTGCACACCGTTAGATGCTAATTCGCTGATGTTTGGAGCACGGAAACCTCTTGCTACGTTCAGCTTGATATTGAAATCGGGCAGGATTTCGTAAGCCAATCCGATGCTGCCGGTTACTCCCTCAAAGCTGCGCTTGAAAGCCTGGAAGCGGAAAGCATCATGATCCGAATCGGGACCAGCCAATCCTCCATTGTTTTCCGAAGACTCTTCTTCTCTCAAAGCCTCGCTGCGCAGATGTCGATGATCGTATCTGATTCCTCCGCTCAGGTTCAGTTTGCCTATCTCCTTGCTCACCGTGGCAAATACACCATAATCGAAGAGATGATAGGCTGGAATCAGGAATTCAGAGCCTTTGTTTATCGACTGCTGCCACATGCCGTTGATGCCCGTAGAGAACTTCCATCCATTCATTTCCGGCGAAAGGTAATGCAGGTCGTAATTCACGGTATGGAGCATGAAGTCGAGTCCACATTCTTTCGGATTCTCTTTCTCCTCAAACTCCTGACGTCGGTTCTGCTGATAACCCAGAAGGAGTTTCAGGTTGCCGTCGCCCAGAAACCAGGAATTATCCAGCACAGCCTTGTAATGATGAATCTGCTGATAAGGCATCGGTTTGCCATAGCTCTTCACATCGTAGCCGTCGGGCACTTCCAGCTCTCCCGTTTTCTCATCTCTTTCTCCCTCCACGATGCCCGGAGTGAGATGATAATAATCGAGTGTGAGGTGCGAATGCCCCATTCGGTAGTTCCAGCCGAGAAGCTGCGAGAACGCCTGCTCTCTGAGCGAAGAACCGAATACGTAACCATCGTATTTGTTCTTGTAGGCATGCGCCATCTTGCCGCTGTATCGGGTGTTCCAGACGAATCCGCCCTGATTACCGGCAAAGTTGAGCGAATAGTCAAAAAGTCCGTTGTTGGTTTGATAGCCCGTAGAGAAATTCGCTCTCATGTCGCCCTTGGCAAGGGTAGGAGCAGAGTGGAAGATCAGGACGCCTGCCATCGCATCCGAGCCATACATGAGGCTTGCCGGACCTTTCAGAATCTCTACGGAATGAACCGAAGCTGGGTCGATTTCTATTCCGTGTTCATCGCCCCATTGCTGACCTTCCTGTCTGATTCCATCGTTTACCACTACCACGCGGTTATAGCCCAGGCCACGGATAACGGGTTTTGAAATGCCGCTTCCCGTGGTAATCTGCGAAACGCCTGGCTGGTGGGCGATGGCGTCGATGATGTTGGTAGAAGGTTGCATTTCGAGCTGGCGGGCAGAAACAAAGGAGATAGGTGCCGGCGATTGCTTCAGCTTCTGGCTGCCCGTCAAACCTGTTACCACCACTTCGTTCAGCTTGATGCTCGATTCCGTCAGCGGCTGGTGCTTGGTAGAATCGCTTGCTTCCTCTTCATGAATGTTTGCTTCCTCTTTATGAATGTTTGCCTCCTCCTTATCATGATTTGCTTCGTTTATAGCCATAGCAGGGGCTGTAGCCGACGAGCACAGGCTCATCAGTATTATTGATTTCAATATAGTTCTCATTATGTTGTTTGTTACCTTATTCTGTTAATATTCAGTTATTTATTCAAGTTTCGCAAGTTTTACCCCACACGCCCTGAACCAACGGTCACCGGCGCGTAGCGGAATTGAAAATCGCTGGTCGAAGGGTAAAGCAAAGGTAAAGGGCAGAAGCTCTTAGCCCAGGGCATCGCCCTGGGTTATTACGGACGCAAACCTGTCGCCCTGTAAGGTAGGGTGTTCAAAATCTATCAATTTTTCGACACGTTTTTTGCGTCGAAATACAAGTTAATTCACACGAAATCAACGTGTTAAGAATTCAAAAATGTGACTTTTTTTAGTTCTGCGCAATATTCGTGTCGATAATTATTGAAATATCAGTTAGTTAAACCGATTATTCGACTAAAAAACGTGCCAAATTTTAAACGGATTTTGAACACCCTACCTTACAGGGCGCCTTGCTGATTGCCATCATACCCAGGGCGATGCCCAGGGCTAAGAGCTTTTGGGCTTTCAGCCAGTACTTAGGCCACATGCGAAAGTTCAGTTATTTATATAATAACAGAGAATAAGGGCTCACCCGATAAATCAGGGGGAAAATTCTTTAATTCTTTATAAAATTTGTACC
>ENA-OOWC01000166-OOWC01000166.1-human-gut-metagenome-genome-assembly--contig:-NODE-166-length-15584-cov-2.304656_pt1 | contig 15584 bp, 10 predicted proteins | sample MGYA00241403_ERZ501313 | MGnify/ENA primary metagenome ERZ501313 (study PRJEB25962, sample SAMEA2042360) | human gut metagenome | biome: human gut; feature: human-associated habitat; material: faeces... | reverse complement strand
CTGGGTTTCGTAATGGTTTACGGAATAGAGAAGATTTCGTCTAAATCGGGAGACTAATTTTAGATGCAATAATTCTGTGGATAGATATAAAAGAAAGGCGCAAGACTTTTGAATTATTACTCATTTAGTCTTGCGCCTCTTTTTTATGTTAGGACTTTATTATTTCTTAATCTTAGCCCAGTTGTCTTTCAACGATACTGTACGGTTGAAAATCAAGTGTTCAGGAGTAGATTCCTTGTCCACGTTGAAGTAACCGATGCGCTGGAACTGCAGGTAATCAAGCGGTTTGGCATCTGCCAAGAACTTTTCTACGTAGCAGTTGGTCAGCACTTTCAGTGAGTTAGGATTAATCATTTCTTTCATTGCTTCGAGTGCAGAGCAGTTCTTCTCTTCGCGGATAGCAGCCATTTAGTCGCGTGGGTTTTCTACTTTCCACAAGCGGTCGTAAAGGCGTACTTCAGCTTTCAGGCAGTGGTTGCAGCTTACCCAGTGCAATGTACCCTTAACCTTACGGTTGGCCCCTTCCATGCCGCTCTTACTGATAGGATCGTATTCTGCCTGAATTTCAGTGATAACGCCATTTTCGTCCTTTGTGCATCCAGTGCACTTAACGATGTAAGCATTCTTCAGACGAACTTCTTTACCCGGAGTCATACGGAAGAATTTTTTAGGAGCATCTTCCATAAAGTCAGCACGCTCTATCCAGAGATTCTTAGAGAATGTGATGGTGTGTGTGCCATCAGCTTCATTTTCTGGATTATTGATTGCTTCCATTTCCTCTGTTTCACCTTCCGGATAGTTGGTAATTACGAGTTTTACAGGATCAAGTACTGCACTCACACGGCATGCTTTCTTGTTCAAGTCTTCTCTAACAGATGCTTCGAGTAAGGCCATATCGTTGAGAGCATCGAACTTAGTATAACCGATACTGTCGATAAACATACGAATACTCTCAGGAGAGTAACCGCGACGGCGCATTCCGCAAAGAGTAGGCATACGTGGATCGTCCCATCCGATAACCAGTTTCTCATCTACCAGCTGGTGAAGCTTACGCTTGCTCATTACTGTATAAGTGAGGTTCAATCGGTTGAATTCAATCTGACGTGGACGATTGTCGTTTAATACATCTGCAGTTCCGTCCTTCTCCTTCAAGAAGTCGATGAACTTATCGTAAAGCGGACGGTGAGGTACAAATTCCAATGTACAGATAGAATGGGTTACCCCTTCAAAGTAGTCACTCTGTCCGTGAGCGAAATCATACATAGGATATGCATGCCATTTTGTTCCTGTACGGTGATGAGGAGTATGGATGATACGATACATGATAGGATCGCGGAAATGCATATTTGGATTCGCCATATCGAGTTTTGCGCGAAGAACCATGCTGCCTTCTACGGCCTCAGGAGTATTCATCTTCTCAAACAAAGCAAGGCTTTCTTCGATTGGGCGATCACGATACGGGCTAGCAGTACCCGGTGAGGTAGGAGTACCCTTCTGCTGTGCAATTTCTTCAGCAGTTTGTTCATCTATATATGCATTGCCCTTCTTGATCATCCAGACAGCAAAATCCCAAAGCTTCTCAAAGTAGTCTGAAGCATAGTAGATATTGCCCCACTTGAATCCGAGCCACTGGATGTCTTGAAGAATATTTTCTACATATTCATTGTTTTCCTTGCTAGGATTAGTGTCATCAAAACGAAGATTGCAAACACCATTATATTTCTCAGCAACACCAAAGTCCATGCAGATAGCTTTGGCATGGCCGATATGCAGATAACCATTAGGCTCTGGCGGAAAACGAGTCTGGATTCGTCCTCCGTTTTTGCCTTCTTTGAGGTCTTCCTCAACTAACTGTTCTACGAAAGAGATACTTTTCTTCTCTTCCAAATTGTTTTCTTCATTAATTGCCATAATTCAATAAAAAGAATAATTTTTAAATTTATGGTGCAAAGATACAAATTTAATTGTAAGTACCGAAATTATCTGGCAGATAATTTTGTTTTGGGAGCGATAATTTGCTTTTGAAAGCAATAATTCACAAAATATGTTTTTAAACATATAAAAAGATTCGTTCGTTTCGAAAAATATGTCTATCTTTGCATCGTTATCCTGAATACAATCTTTTTACCTTAAATGAAACTAATACCAAAAAGAACGCCTTCGCTGTGAAGCGAGGGCGTTTTGCTTTTGTACCAGGTTCATATTCTATTACTTTTTGCGGAATGTTTCGTTCTTAATAATGATAGAACCTTCTTCTGTATCGAGTGTTGCCTGCTCCTGAACGTCGGCATCAAGACCCTTGCGGCTCAGGATAATCACTGCTGCTTTACCTTCTGGCTTAGCTGGCAATTCCCACTTGTAAAATTCCTTATCAAGGCCTTTTACTTTAACAGAGAAATCACTGTTCAAAGTTACACTACGCTCTCCATCTGCGCTCTTATATTCACCGGCTGCGGCAGCCTGAAATGCAGAATCGGTTACAACAGTCTGTTCTGCCTGAGCTGGTGCAGGTGCAGGTGCCTTTTTCTCAGAACATGCTGTGAAAGCTATCAGACCCATAGCAAATGCAAGAATTGATAATTTCTTCATAATCTTTAAATTTTATTTGTTAATAATAATGTTAATCTAAACCATTTTTATAAGCTAACTCTTTTTATACATTTGTTTATCTCAGTGGTATGCTATAGAAAGATAGTATTCCACTGGTACAAATGATTACCCATATAGAAACGAGCCCCGTAATGATAGGGACGCTTGCAAATCTGATGTCGTGGTTGGGCTTAAAACGTTCGGTATGCTTTCTTAAAAAATACTGAAATATATAATAATATAAGGTGGCATAGAAAAAACCAATGAGGGTACCAATCAGAATGTCGCCAAAATAGTGTACACCGAGATACATGCGGGAATAACTGGTTATCAATGCCCATAGGCATAAGAATATCGTGAGTTTGCTCCGGCGAACCAGATATTGTGCAAAGAAGGCCATGCTCCATGCATTGGCTGCATGAGAAGATGGAAAACCATATCTGCCACCCCGATATCCTTGAACAACATGTACCATCGGACTGATAGGATTATCAGGATTACTGGGACGCATTCTTGCTACTAATGGCTTCAGAATTCCTGATGCAGTCTGGTCTGAAAACAAGATAATCAGAGTGATGACAACTATGGTGCTCATCACAACCTTGACAGGAAAATTCTTTAGCAGTACAAAGATAAAACTGGCATAGAACGGAACCCATACAAAACGGTCTGAGAAAATCATCATGAAGTAATCCCAATACTCGTTGTGAAAACCATTGAAAAACAGAAAAATCTGCGTATCAATCTGTTCTATTTGATGAAGTAATTCTATCATAGTCTTTCTTTATGAAATTCTGTAATGTTCACTTTCTTGTTTCTGATAATCTGTTGCCCTGTCGTTAGGGCTATTTTGCACTCAAGTCATCGTACAACTTCTGAAGATAAGCCATGCCTCGTTTCAAGTTATAACCTTTTTTGCCTTTATCATAAACGACCTTTTGGGATTTGTTGTCGTAGATGATAGAGTTCTCCTCTGATACCATGCCGAAAGCATCGGGTACATCAAAGAATGCAAATTTAGGCGTAGCATCACTCAACATGTTCTTGCTGAACAAGAAGTCTTTGTGAGGAATGCCTAATTGTCCGAGCAGTGTAGCTGCTATATCTTGCTGACTTCCTATAAGCTTAACATTCATTGGGCGAGCTATTGCTCCACCGGTCATGATAAGTGGAATCTGATAGCGGCTGCGGTCAAAGTTGTCAAGATGTTCTTTGTATGCGCCAACATGATCGGCAACGAGTAATACCAAAGTATTTTTCCATCTAGGCAATTTGCTGTATTCACGCAGAAGATTACCAATGACACTATCAGTGTAAGCAAATGCATTTAAACGTTTGTCTTTCAGTCTGCTATATGGTACATCGAATGGCTCATGACTGCTTGATGTTTGGAAAACTCTCAGCATAGGCTGTTTGGCATTCTGTTCTTTCCTGAGATCTGCAAGCAGCCGGTTGGCTACGATATGATCGTGTACTCCCCATTTGCTCAATTTGTCTTCTATAGGGAAATCACTATCTGAAATGATTCTCTCATAGCCCTGGGAAACCAGCCAAGAGCGCTGGTTGGCAAAATCAACATCACCACCATAATAATATGCATTGCCGTAATGCTTTGCTTTAGCCAATGAACGTGCCAATGATGGTAATTGTGCAGATTTTGCCGGGTAGCGCATGATGCTGGTTGTAGGTTGTGCAGGATAACCGCTCAAAACAGCAACCAGACCACGATCCGTGCGGAAAGTGTTGGAATAGAATCTTGGGAAGAAAATTCCCTTTCTGGCTATTGAGTCCAAGCAGACAGCTACGTCTTTATGTGTTCCGACGGAAGGCATGATGTCGTTGGCAAAGCTTTCCATAATAATAATAAGTATATCCGGCTTTCCGTTTTTCCGGGTCTCTTCATTCAGGAGAGGGTAGGTGTTCTGGTCGCTTGAACTTACCATTTGAGCAAAGAGCTTGTTAGCTTCTTCTTCTGACATGTATCGGTATTGCGATGCAAAATCTTCCTGATGGGTAAGTGATTCAAACAGGCTGAACATCGGATTGACGGCAGCATGATTCAAAAACGCATTTTGGCTGAAATATGCCTTTCCTGTATTTGTTGTAGATACAGTAAATCCTCCTCTGATAGGGATGAAGAGAAGGGCAGTAAGCAGCAACAGAATAAGAGAATGGCGCATACGATGATGCTCTATGTCAGAGTAGCGTGTTCTACGACCACTGCCGAAATCTCCGAAACCATAGTTGCTGTATCTGCTGGAATAGCGCTTCTGGGTATGAGGCATGCGGAGTGCGAACCAGACGGCTATGGTAAGCAGCACAGTGATGAGGAGAGCAAAAAAGATGTAAAGCCCTCCAACACTTGCAAGTGCATCCTTTGGCGAAGTAAAGAAATAATATAATGGAGTGCTATCTAGCGGGAAGTTCCAATATGGATATAATCCTGCATTCAGTACGAATGTAATGGAAACCAGGAAAGATGCCAGTATAAAATAAGCATTCAGAATGGGACGTATAATCTCCTTACGAAACCAGATCATTGCGATGAGCAACAAACCCGGTAGTGCGGTGAGGTAACCAGCCATAGAGAGGTCGAGTGATAAACCATACCACATCACTGTAGGCATTTCGCTCCAGATATTATCGATAGGTTGTGTAGCAGAAGCCTTTTCCAATATCATGAAAAATGGTTTCTGAATACTGAACAAAATGACAAACGTAAAATACGTTTTTATAAACCACAATATTTGCTTCATATCTATGCTTCTTGACTAATAATTATGATATACTCGGCTTTGAGCTTGAAAATTAATGCAAAAATAACCATTTTATTTCATATAAACGACTTTTTTGTGTTTATTTTTCAAAAAAGTGAGAAAAAATTTGGTCGTTCTAAATAAAAGTAGTACCTTTGTTGTAATAAATTTTATAACATAACTATGGCTAAGTACAATATTCAACCTAAAAAGGAAAAAATAGCAAGATATCAATCTATGCTGAGTGAAGAAACTAAGGACCGCCTTCGCGACGAGATAATCCGTGTTCTTGTTACTGAAAGAAAGTACAAGGACCCTGACTACAGTTCCAAGAAACTTGCAGAGGATTTGAATACTAACTCTCGCTATATTTCTGCTGTATGCGCAACTCGATTTCATAAGAATTATGCCGAGTTGGTGAATGATTATCGAGTAAACGATGCTATGTCTTTACTTACCGATAAGCGTTATGCAAGAATGAGTGTAGAAGGTATCAGCGAAATGGCTGGTTTCAATACTCGTCAGAGTTTCTATGCTAATTTCTTCAAGCGAATAGGCGTTACTCCCCGTCAATATCGTGCTAATCATTTTAAGGGATTGGAGTAAGTTTAATTGTTAATAACTAGAACATGAAACAAAAAGGAGGGTGTATCATAAGTTAATGATTCACCCTCCTTTTTGTTTTTACAAACTATTGCGAGTTACCTCTTGAAGTAGTTTCTCAATGCCTGGTGGCGGATACTCCTGTTCAATCTGCGTATGGTCAGATTTCGTATCTGGCGAACTCGCTCGCGTTTGAGCCCCATATCTTCAGCAATTTCAGCCATCGTTTCTTTAGGAACACCTATACCATAGAATTTGGTGATGATTTCTTTCTCTCGCGGCAATAAATCTGCAATGCTTTCTGCCATCTTTTTCTTCATCATTTCTATATTCAGGGTATCATCTGCAATCTTTACATCCGGATCGTTTAATATGTCTAATAGGGTATACGGATTGTTTGCGCTTAGTGGCGCATCTACAGATACAGCCTTGTCTGCGTTTCTTGGGGCAAATTTCTTCTGGTCTTTCGGTAAACGATAAAGTCCTGATTGTTTATCGATGGCCTGTGATATAGCCTTGTGAACGAATGGACCGGCATAAGCCACAAAATCGGTGCCCCGGTCGGCTTGGAACTTTCTGGCTGCCATAAGCATTGCCAGAGTTCCTTCGCTAACCAAGTCATCAAACTCAACGCCTTTACCTTTATACTGGTTGGCTACTGATTTTACATAGTTTAAGTTCTCACTAACTATCTTGTTTATTTCTTTTTCTGTCATATTCAATAATTCTTTTTGCAAATATACATAGAATAATTCAAAAAAGCAAGTATTTTGCGCATTTTAACCAATCATTTTGGTTTCCACATATTATATATGTTTCTATGATTTGCATAAAGCTGCGTATGGACAGTATTCGCAACGATGCTTATCATCTGTAGGCCGGAATGGCTGGTCCTTGTCAAAGATGTTGGCGATGAGAACTTTCAGTTGTTTCATAAACTCTTCTTCGTATACATCTATGCTACTGATGAGTTCCTTGCCCATTTTTAATGTCGGATCATAATCTTCTGCTCCTGCATTTTGTATAAACAGCAAGCCTGGAGATACGGGCTCTTGAGCCGGATTCAGATTTCTGTTGTGGCTTACAATAATTGAGTAGAGCATAGATTGTAAATAATAATCTGTATGCTTGTTGAGCATGGATGGATCAAACACTTCGCTCAGTTCTCTTGGACGTGTTGTTGAAATACGTCCTGTTTTATAGTCTATTACGCGGATTCGTTCTGCAAGATTATTGCCATTTGCATTACCGTTAGCTGCAACAGCGTCCAGTCGGTCGATAAAACCTCCTATTGACAGAGATAAATTGCCGATACTTGTTTCTACTTCGACGTCAGTTTTTACAACCAGCTCTAATCCGAGTATGGTGAATGGAGCCTGGCGCATATCTATCGTGACAAGTTGCCGGATATATCTTGCTATTACTTCTTTATTGATCAGTTGCAGGCCATTATATTTTGGACGATACCCTGCAGCGCTAACTTTAAAGAGTTCTTCTCTGAACGCCTGATCAACCAAGCGATAAATCAGAGATTCGTCTTTTAAGGCTTGCTCTAATTGCTCTTTTGATACAACGATAGGACGAGTCAGTTTGAGTTCTCCTTTACCGTCGGTTGTCAGAGCATCGCTGCTTGCTAATCCCAGATAGAACAGTTCTGCTGCACGATGGAATATATTTCCAAATACTTTGTTGTCTACTTCGTCCTCATCCATTTCATCTGGCTCAATCAATCCTTCTACATATTTATAGTAGAATTGCTTTTCACATCTCAAATATGTATTTAAAAATGTTGGCGTAAGCATTTTCAAATTCTTGAGCTGGCTGAGCGCATGCAGTTTTTTCTCTATTGGTTCATAAGTAGGACGCAGTGTGTTTTGTCCTGCGACCAAAGAAAAGCGCTCGATGTCATGATGGCTTTCTACCAGGAGTTGTAGCATAAAACGGCTCATCTCACCCGATTGGCCATCTTCTGTTGCGTTATTGTAACACAAAGTGATGTCGTGTGAGCGTTGGAGCAGACTGTGAAAATAATAGGCGTATATAGCTACTTTGTTATCTACCGTAGTCAAGCCGTATGCCTTTCTCAATGAATAGGGAATAAATGAAGCATCGTTCACTCCTTTCGGTAGTTTTCCTTCGTTGCATGAGAGTATTAAGATATGCTCGAAATCCAGATTTCGAGTTTCCAATACACCCATTACCTGTATTCCTTCTGCAGGTTCACCATGGAAAGGAATACTTGTTGACTGGATGAGCTGTTGGATGAGTCGTTCCAGAGTGATGCAGTCTACTGCTAAGTCTCCTGTCTGGATGAGTTCTTGCAGACGGTTCAATAATGTATAGGTCCTGAAGAGCGATTCCTGGAATAAAGGATCGTCCTGTTCTTTACTATTCACACCTATTGTCTTCAAAATATCCAGCAGATACTGGATGAGTCTCAAGTTGTATTCATTTTCTGTTGCAGTCTCACCCAAATCTTTGAAAAGCAGAGACAAGTCTTCATCACCATCCATGCTTAGAAATTGGCGGGTAGGATAGAACTGCTTCTGCTCGTCAAGAGCGCTCAAGAGTTTGCTATAATTTTGAGAAATATAGCGTGTGTATGGATGACGGAGCACCATGAGCACATTATGTAAGCGATAGTTGTTACTATGCTTGGGGTGACCTACGCCCTGCAACTTGATGAGCTGTTGCAGCAAACTGTAGAATGGTGTCTGTTGAAGCGGATAGCCCAATGTTATATTATATGCTAACTTGTCGTTCTCAGAATAATCTGGTAACGACTTGATGTCTTCGTTTGTAGGAAGACTATGTATAACACTTTGCAACAATCCTTCATCGGCTAATACGATTGCCACTTTTTTTCCATATTTATAGCGTTTCTTTTCTTTAAGCCATTGGTTTACATAGCGGGCCTGAATGTTTTCTGTAGATGCCGATATGTATGTAATGTCTTTATTGTTATCAAAGTTATGATAAATTTCACGAAGATCATGAGGAGGCATATCATCCAATTCGTTAGGATAATATTTGAGATATTCACGAATGTAGTGACCTGCCTCATGGTTGTTTTGCATATAATAGTCATCGTAGTCCCAATAGAAATGTGCTTTACCCTCTTTCATCAAGCGGTCGCAGAGTTTCCGTTCTACTACTTGCATCATATTAAAACCGACAAAGAGATATTTCTTGTGTTGGAATTTGATATTTTCATCATTTACAACTTTCCGATATAGAGCCCCCTCATAAGCCAATCCTTGTTCTTCAAGACGCATGTTGAACTGCTTATAGATATCAAGAAAATGGCTCCATAATTGTAGAAATCTCTTTTTGAGTTCTGAGTTGTGATCATCGTTGAAATTGCTGAAAAATTTCTTAATCAGCGTTTTCTGTTCTTCTGTAAGATATGAGATGTCATCAAGTTCATGTATATTGCTAAGATTGGCAAAGAGTTTTTCTGCTTCTGCCATGTTTTTATCAATATCGTCAAAATCTGTGATAAGAAGTTGTCCCCATCCATAAAAATGGTCTAGGGTCTCATCAATACCAGTGCAGGCTACGAATGTTTTATGTAAATCGCAAACAAGTTTGATTGGGTCTCCAACTTTCAATGTGCTATGTTTGCGAAACAGGTCGCTGATAGTTATGTAAGATGGCGACCAGATAGGGTGATCAGTCAAACGTGCCAGACTCTCGTTGAGGAAAAGAGCGGCGCGTTTATTTGGAAACACGACGGCAATGTCGCTGAGATTGTTTCCATATTTCTCGAGAATATCTCTTGCTACATATTTTAAAAATGTTTTCATATCTTAATGGACTTTTCAATGTTTGCAACTGTTCTTTATGTTGCTCTACTTTTTGGAAAGGGGTAATAGAACCGTATTATTTTATTACTTCAACTATTCTGTTAGGGTATACATACCATAGATAACCTTTTACTCGGTGATGTCCCATACTTTTTAACAAGCCGATGTATTTTCTAACCTGTTCATGGTGTTCTACTTTCTGTTTACCGAATTTGAAGTCTACCACGATGGTTTCTTTTCTTGAGTTTTGCATCACGCGGTCTGGACGGTATTCTGCCACTTTTCCATTTTCAACTGTCAGGATAGAACATTCATTTAGTATGGTCAGTTCCTTATCAAACCATTTTGCGACCTTTGGTGATTCAAGTCTTTTCCTGATCATCTCCTTTATTTTCTCTGGTGTGAGGTCTTGGTCGTATAAAAGTCCGTCTAACTCCAACTGTTTCAGAGCTCCATCAATATCATCAACCGTGCGGATTGTAGAAAAGAGGTTGTGCAAAATTGTACCCATTTTGATATAAAACTTCTGTTGTTCTTCTGTTTCATCACGCTTTATAAAGTCACGGCTCTGGTTACTCTGTCTGAATTCTGGCATTTCAGGCGTAACATTTATTTTAATTTCTAAAGGTTGAGAATAGGCTGAGAGCACGTTTGTATCCTTCTTCTCGTTTGATTTCTTGGAAGAATCAGGTACATATATTTCATTATAGCAGAAAGATATGTCATCTGTTTTGGCATCAGAACCTATTCCTGTTAACTCCATCTTTACATCATTAGCTTCAAGTCGGCTGGCTACCTTGTCGAGTACAGATTCGATAATGGCAGAACGATATGCACTATTAGCTCGTTTGCCAATTACAATCAGGTTGTGACTGGCACGTGTGAAGGCTACATAAAGCAGATTCAAATTGTCGACTATGTTTTGCAGATGTTCATGATTATAATCTGCTTCATATATACTTTGCTTCATCAGTTTAGCACTGAAATCTATAGGTACCAGTGGAAGCTCGTTGTATGGAGCTTCTTGCGGTGTGCACCAGATTGTGGTGGCTTTTTCTAGTTGCCAGTCACAGTAAGGCATGATAACATGATCGTATTCCAGTCCCTTACTCTTATGTATAGTAAGGAATCTGATACCTCCATCGCCATCGCTATGAATGCTTTTTTCGTGAATACGGTTATCCCACTCTTTCAGAAATCCAGTGATATCACTACTGTTATCTGTGAGATATTTACTTAAGCAATCATAAAAAGTGCAGATGTAGGCAGTTTGCTTGATCATGTCTTTTATTTCGCCAAGTTTAAGTTCTGCAAAAAGGCGTTCTGTGAGATCGAATAGTGGCATTTCTAGATACTCAGAACGATTGGTCAAAAGTTGTTCCGGCATATTTCCAGCTACAGAATACGTGTCACAAAACTTGTTGAGAGTTGCTAATGCAATATTGTCATTTGGGTGTACCAGTATGTAGAGAGCGTTAACCAATGTGCATACTGCTTGGGAGGCATCCAGCCTGAATGCCTCATCTGAAACCAACGGATAGTCGGAATGGTTCATAAAATACTCAGCAATGTCCTGTATGTTACGGTTGCTTCTTACCAGGATTGCTATTTTGTTGCAAGGAACACCTCTTTCAACCAACTTGTCTACAGTGTCCAGTGTGGTTTGCATCATTCTGTCTTCAATATTTTCACCGCCCAGGAGCTGGATACTGATAGAACCATTAGGATTAGAATGGTGGACTGGTACTTGCTGGCAGACATCGCTATATGCGCTTTCCAGCTGTTTACATTCTTCAGGACATTTATCTGTCAGGTCTTCAATCTCCAATTTTACTGCTTCTGTGAAAAAAGCATTGTTAAACTCAATGATGTTTCTATCAGAGCGGTAGTTGGTACCCAAAGTTTCTATGCTTACTTCTTTCGCGCTTTTATTAAATTCTTTATCGATATTATTGAGCAGTCTCCAATCGCCGGATCGCCATCTGTAAATACTTTGTTTTACGTCACCAACAATGAGGTTACCTGCATCTTCTCTACTCATGGTTTCTTCGAGCAGCACTTTAAAGTTCTTCCATTGGATGGTGCTAGTATCTTGGAACTCGTCAATCATTATATGGTCGAGTTGAGTGCCAATCTTTTCAAAGATGAATGGCGAATCGCTATCCTTTATCAGTGAGTTGAGCAAGGTCTGAGTATCGCTCAAAAGGAAACGGTTTGCCTCTCTGTTCATCTCCCTGACTTTTTTATCTATGCTTCCCAAAAGGCGGAGCTGATTAAGATGCTTTATGGTCAGATCGGTACTTTTGAAGATGCGGGTGAGTCTTGGACGATTATCTTCTGCAAACAGCAGAATAGGGTAGAGCACCGATTCTACATAATTGAAGATATCAGTACAATTTTTCACATCAGATTTTTTGACCCATGCTTCCGGACTTTCCCGACATTTATTAAAAGTATCATTATGTAGATCATCATCACTGTATTTACCATTTTTCAGCTTGTTGAAATAGCTCCAAATACCTCTCGTTTTTCCAGCTAAGTCGTCTGACGTAAAGCCTTCTTCTTCAAGGGAATCGAAAAAAGTAGCAGCAATTTCTTTAAGCTGCTCTTTTGCCTTATCGCGCTTTTTCTTCATTCGATCGGTAAAATCCTTGAAGAAATCTTCTTGTTCCATCAATTCTGTCAACTTGTCGGAATGAGCTTTGTAATAATCCTTGAATATGTTCTCACCGAATTTCTTGATCTGTCCTATGACATTCCAACTCTTATCATCATCAATATTTTCTTTGATATAATCCATAATCCAGAAAAGTAGACGATCGGTATCTTCAAGACTTTCTATAAGTTCATCAACGGCATGCTGTTCTATTTGATAGTCATTGAGTTCTATCCGTAAATTGGCAGTCAGATCAAGTTCACGTGCAAGATTTCTCAATACACTCTGAAAGAACGTATCGATGGTCATAACCCGGAAATAGTTATAATTATGTATGAGCAAATGCAGGGCTGATTCTGCATTTTTCTGAATTTGTTTGGATGAAAGATACGGTAAAGCCTGCTGTATTTGATTTACATAATCGTTTGCTTCTGGTAGTCCGTGTGCAATTTCGTATAATTTTCCTAAGATACGCATTTTCATTTCTTCAGTAGCTTTGTTGGTGAAGGTTACTGCAAGAATGGTTCTGTAGGAAGCAGGATTAGCTATCACGAGTGTCATATACTCGCGAGCCAAAGTAAATGTTTTACCTGATCCTGCACTTGCTTTATAAACAGTTAGTTGTGAACTCATATTTTGTTTTTTGTTATGATGTTATTGATATTGTGCCCTAGAAATCATGTTTTATCCATGCTTTTATGAATATTACCAATCTCTAAATAGTTCAAAACCGAAGCGACAGCCTATGCCATTAAACTTCGTGTTTTTGAAGGCTGCAAAGAATCCTAATGTAATAGCTCTTGTTGTTACTCCATATCCCCATTCTGTATATGGGTGTAAATGGTTTACAACAAGACTGCTTACATACAGACGCTCTGCTTCTATATATTTCCCAATCAGGGGGAGCCATGCAGTTGCAATCATGGGAGCTTCATAAGTGAAGTTTCCGCGAACGTAATAATCACTGGCATTATACCATTGGGATGGCAGTAATTCGAATTCTCCACTCCAGCTATCATTCCAGCCTCCAGGAATATTGTCGTCATGGAAATTGGTATAGTCAACGAAGTCCCAATGATCACCTTTGCGGGTATAAAAGCCAGCTCCTAACCTTATAGAATATGATTGACGGCGTGATGCTTGAAAAATAGTTTGTGCATCTGCTTCTACCCGTTCGTAGTCTATGTTTGAACCTAGTAGGTTTTTCCATCCCTTTTCATAGTCTATTTTAAAGATAGAGCCTTTCTTACCCCATGGTAACAGTTCTAAAGCTACTGCTGGTGCTACTGACACATATTTGCTTGGATAATTAAACAGTTTATAGAAACTTTCTACTACAGCTTTTCGTTGATGTGAAACCAAGCCAATCTCAAAACCGACATAGTCGTTGAAACTCCAGTGGTTAGTAAGACGAAGGTAATCATCTTTAAACTCTGTCAGTTTCCTGTTATTAGCATCAATATCTGTTGAAATTTCCGGTAATGACAATCCTGGATATTTTGAGAATAGTGGATTTAGAAAATCGTTATCTTCAGGTTTGCTGATGCCTAACATCTTTCGTGCAACACGATTATTCGATATTCTATTACCATTACCGATTTCTAACTTCAGATATCCATTGTGCTTCGGGTTATAGTTGAATGTCATTGGTATATTGAAATAAAATCTGTGTTGTTTCATACTGTAACCTCCTTTAAAGCGAAGCCCCAATTCCAGATTTTCTGTAAACCTGTAGCCACCCTTCAGGTCAAACTTGTATACAATTCCTTTTCGCTCGGAGTATCCCATATAGAGTGGGTTGAGAATAGGACTGATACGGAAGTAGCCTTGGTTTTGCTTTCCGAAGCCTTGGGAAATCCTGTTTAATACATTGTCACCTATAACATCCCAAAGTATGTCTTTTGCAAAGTTTTTCTCTGGTATATTGTTATTCAAGGAATCTGTTATTTGTTTTCTTTTTTCATAGAATTTTCTGTATATGTCAGCCTCATCTTGGTTTAATTCAATTGGGCGCACTTTTGCCATTAATGCAGTATCGGCTACATTATTGAGTGAATCACTTAATATTTTCGGCAGTCCGTATACAGTTGTATACATGCCCGTTATCTTGTTACCCATAAAACTGAAGTTAGCTCTCATGCTGCACCTTGCAGGAGAAAGTGAACCAAATCCGTCTTTACCCATAATGATCGAGATATAGAAACGGGTCATATCATATTCGCCCTCAAAGTCTACCATGCTTATCTTTCCGCTTTGGGAATCAACAATGGCACGTGCTTCAATAACTTGGGTGTTTTTGAGACGTGGATATACGTAGACTTGTGCTTTGCCGAATGGTAATTGGGTGACGGCATATTTATAATATCTGCGATTCTTATAGTGGAAAGGAGAAAGAATATTAGTTTCGAAAAGTGTTTCTCCATATACCGTTGGAGTCATGTATTTCAGAACTGATGACAATGTGTTGCTTCTATGCGGAATGGTGCTTATGTTCAGCAAACGCTTGGCAACTGGTCTGCCATTTGCGTCTAGCGTCATTTGGTTATAAAACTCGCTGATGAATCTTCTGCCACCGCCATGAGCCACCGCATACATTGTCGGTACTAGCATGAGCGTTGCATTACGTTTGTTTGTTTTGATTTGAAATTTAGTGTAGGCATAACTCTTGTGCTCAGCTCTACCTGTTGTGTCAACAGATTGTGAATATTTAAATACCAAACACATCACCGAGTCACTAAAGGCGTCTCTCGGTGACATTCTTCTTGCATTTGCTGCAAAAGCCATCATGCAGAAGATAATCGTCAAAATGATGTGTGTTTGATATTTCTTCATTTATTATGAGTTAAGATGTTACTTGGCAGAAGAACTATGCCAAATATTTTGGGCAACAGCTTTCCTAACCAAGATATTTCATAAGGATTCCTATCTTCCCAGATTCTCTCAGTTTGGTGATGCTTTTTTCTCTTATTTGGCGAACTCGCTCACGGGTGAGCCCCATTTTATCACCAATTTCCTCGAGCCCCTTTTCGGTTTCCCCAATTCCGTAGCATGCGCAGATAATTTTCAGTTCGCGATCCTTGAGGCAAACTTTTAAAACCTGTCTTAGGTCTTGTGCCATACTTTCATGGTCAACCTGCTTGTCTGTTCTGGCATCGTCTCCGCTTGCCATTACAT
>ENA-OOWC01000165-OOWC01000165.1-human-gut-metagenome-genome-assembly--contig:-NODE-165-length-15603-cov-2.035246_pt1 | contig 15603 bp, 7 predicted proteins | sample MGYA00241403_ERZ501313 | MGnify/ENA primary metagenome ERZ501313 (study PRJEB25962, sample SAMEA2042360) | human gut metagenome | biome: human gut; feature: human-associated habitat; material: faeces... | reverse complement strand
CCAGACTGTCCGAAAAGTCCTCGCGAGACTGAAATACTCCGTACCCCTTACAAGGCCAGAAGCGGATTCTCGATTTTCACTGAGGAATATTTGACTTTTCAGACAGTCACCCCCGATCCCCTTTTGTATGTGACTGGACGATTTTTGTCTGACATTGTCTGGTAATAGTACCTTGATTCAATATTTGCATCTTTTGTGTCAAATCTTCTATATCAAAAAATATCATTTCTATATCTTTGCATGCGTAGTCATTATGCTCTTAATTTAAGGAGCACTGCGGATTACTTAACTTAATACTAAGATGAATAACCGATTATTTGGATTTTTGGTCCTTCCGCTTTTTTTAGCCGGACTAATGGGCCTCTCTGCTGTGGATACTGCTTGTACTCCTGCACCAAGAAAGGCATCACATGGCGGAATAATGGTCGAGTGGGAAGATGCACAACTTCTTGCTCCCGGAGGATATGCACGTGTGCATCGCCTTAACGACGGAAGCTATATGGCCGTTTATTCTCGCGGAGGAAACGGATGCTTCAAGATAAGCAATGATGGTTGTCGCACATGGTCGTCTGCAAGGACAGCCATGACTTACAATAGTTATTCGGCTCCAGTTCCCGTCAATGTTTCCAATGCTGAGTTTGCACAACTCAGTAACTCGAATCCTTACCGCCCTGGAAGAATCATTTATGCTGCGAATATAAGGCCTTCTGAAAACCAAAGCTCGCAAACGCCTTATACCATAGCGATTTCCACGTCCGACGACATTGGCAAGACCTGGACAGGAATTCGGGACGTATATAAATCCAAGATATGGGATAGGGATGTCCTCCGTGGCTGTTATGAACCATGTGTCCTGGAACTTCCGGATGGTACAGTGCAGATTTATTTCGCAGACGAAACCCCATATTATGAAAAAAGACTGACATATCAGAATATCTCTGTAATTGAATCGAAAGATGGTGGTGATACTTGGGGACCGGCCAGAATCGTCTGCTACAATGAAAAGTACCGCGACGGAATGCCGGTGGCAATGATATATAAAGATTGGATCTATGTCGCTATCGAAGCTAACGGACAGAATATCAAATTCCATCCGCAAATCGTATGTACCAGGATATCAGACAATTGGAAAACTCCAGTATATGGCTCGTCATTGAACCGCTTCGATCCATTCAAGACATCTATGGAAAGCGCATTCATCTATGCAGGTGCGCCATATCTCATCCATACGGACAATTATTTCGTGCTTTGTTACCAATCTTCGGAAGGTGCATTGGAACCGACCACAAAGAATGCCGTGATGGAAATGGCCGTATGCCGCATCGATGAAATGAGCGGACATGAGTTCCTGACAATGCGGGAGAGCATCAGACCATTCGAAATCGACCAGACAAGAGACAATGGCCTTTGGAATTCTCTCTGTGATCTCGGTGATGACAACATTCTGGCAATCACCCAGTTGAGCGGCAATATCTACATCCGGAGGGGAAAGATAATGATGAAGTGAATATACTTCGGCCTCAAACCGACTTGACTACTACCGGACTACTAAGAAATGAAAAGCAGAATAACCACATACATAATGATTTCCGCAGCATTGCTGTCAATGTCGGCATGTACGGAATCCATATCAGAACTGGAATCAGGAACCGTCTTCCAAGCCGTTTCAGAAAGTTCCTCAACCAAGACGGAACTTGGCGAAAAGACGGACGGGAAGTATCCGGTCCTCTGGTCTGAAGGTGACCGCATAGCGGTAAATGGAGTCGTGTCCAGACCGCTTTCAGCAGAAGAGGCGGGGGCTAACTCTGCCACGTTTACTACAGAAAAATCATTGACTGCACCATATACTGCCGTTTATCCTGCTGATGTTCTGGTTAATGACGTGATAACAATAAAATCGGAGCAGACGACAACAGCCGGATCTTTCGACCCTGCCACAGCCGTGATGGCGGCGACCAGTGCAACCTCAGAATTGCGTTTCCGCCAGTTATGCGCATACCTCCGCATAAAAGTAAAATATCAGTCTGGCAGCAAACGCTTGGCTACCAAAGCAATATTCAAGGGCAATGCCTCCGAATCCGTCGCGGGACAATTTTCATTCAATGCCGGCAATCCTGTTCTTGGCAACGTCTCCGGAGATGGAGTGAAAACGATAACTTTGAAATCAGCCGGAAACGAAACCTGTCTTACCGACTTCTGCATAGCCGTTCCGCCACAGATTTTCAAGGAAGGTTTCAGCATAATGTTTTCCGATGCCAGAGGCACATTCCTGAAGGCTACTACCGACACGCAAGTGGAACTGAAAGCCGGCGTGATCACCAATGCACCTGAATTGACATTCACCGCACTTGAAAATACTACTTCAGATATTGAGGAAGTCGAAGGCAATATGCTTGGCATTGTCTGGGACAAGCCTGTCCTTGTATCTGGTTGGTGCAGTGCCTATGGTCGTGCGCACCGTCTAAATGATGGCAGATTAATGATTTGCTACTCAAATACTTGGCATGCATATGCCCGTTTCAGTAAGGACAATGGATCTACATGGACCGAGGCAAAAGTTGTCGTTTCCGCCTATAAGAAAGACAGTCTGTCACACAGGATGGACAATCCGGAATTTGCACAGCTCAGTGCAAACAATCCCCATCATCCGGGACGTATAATTTATGCTGTGAATGAAAGAGTCAAAGATACAAAGGTCGCCAATAAAGACAAGACAGTCTATCCGTTCCATATCTCCATAAGCACGTCCGATGACAATGGAACTACCTGGAGCAAACTCAAGAGACTCTACTCCTCGAACAATGTTTCCGGATGCTATGAGCCTTTCGTGCTGGAACTTCCTGACGGCACTGTACAGATTTATTTTGCAGATGAGACTCCTTATGCAATCGACGGGATTACCTACCAGAACATTTCCGTCATTGAATCGAAAGACGGGAGCGACACCTGGGGAGAAAAACGCGTTGTATGTTATACGTTTACGAAACGCGACGGGATGCCTACGGCTACGGTTTATAACGGCAATATATATGTCGCTATCGAGGCGAATGAAGGTGACTATCAATTTTTCCCGCAGAGCGTATATAATTCAGTAACAGATAATTGGAGCCGTCAGGTCGGTGCGCCGAGCCCTTACAGGTTCGACCCTTTCCAGAAGTCGCTCAAGAGTGCTGCGATATACTCCGGCGCCCCGTATCTGATACAGACGGACAATTATTTCGTAATGTCGTATCAGACGACGAACGGTGCGCCGCAAAGTACTCATGACGAACGATATAAGCATACGGCAATGGAAGTCCAGATATGCCCTAAATCAGAATTGGTCAAGAACAAATTCAGTACAATGCGGGGAGTTACCAGACCGTTTGCGATAGACCAGACCAAGGCCAGTGCCAAATGGAATTCGCTTTGTCCACTCGGCGGTGATGAAATACTTGCCGTTTATGGCTCTGGCGGAAAAGATCATGAAGGGGATACCGGATATCTCTATGTAGTAAGAGGCAGGATTGTGAATACTTTATTCGATTTCAAATAAAATACATTGCTTAATTATTAAGAGACTGATAACCAATCAATAAAAATGAAAACGAGACTTTTGGCACTGATCGCACTTGTAGCCGCCCAGGTGAGTCTTTCAAGTTGCGGGAAAACGGAAACAACTGGCGGAACAAAACCGGAACCGGTTCCTGAGAAGAATGTTAGTCTGTCGTTGAGTTCCGGAATAGCCTCCAAGACTGTTCTCGGGGACATGAACGGGGATGTATATCCTGTATATTGGTGTGAAGGTGACCGTATCATCGTGAACGGAAAGCGTTCTGCGCCTCTCCATGGAATCGGAGATAAGGATGTGAAGGCAACATTCGATGTGGGTGAAGTCAATGCCCCTTATGGAGTCGTCTATCCGAGCTGGATATGTGATGCAATGGATTCGGAAGCAGCCGAGGTCTCGCTTCAGGCTGTCCAAAAATGGACTCCTGGTTCCTTCAGCAGTGGTGCAGCCGTCCTCTACGGAAAATCCTCCGAAACCGAATTTGAACTGAAGAACCTCTGTGGCGTAGTGCGCATTGCCATGGATTTCGGAAAGAATAAGATCTCAGGCATTGTACTGACAAGTCTGACGACTCCAATTTCAGGTAAATTCAGTCTGAACCTCTCCAGTGGTGAACTGTCAGCCATTGACGGCAAAAACAGAATCGAAATATCTGTTCCAGATGCCGGTTTTGCAACAGGAAGCCCAGAAACTGCAGAACTTAATTTTTGTGTGCCTGCCGGCGAATATCCGGACGGTTTCAATATTACCGTCACAGACAGCTACAACCGTCAGATGGTCATTGAGTTGCGAGAGAATACCCGCATAAACGCAGGTGTGATCGCCGATTGGGGCAAGCGGACTTTTGTCCCCGCAGGAGCACTGATTATCACCGGCCCTGAATCCTGGAATACTTTCGCCGATGCTGTCAATGCCGGTGATTATTCCGATTGGGTGGACCCTGATACCGGCGAGGTCAATATTGCCGCAAATATCGTCAATGCAGATGACCTTAACCAGATTGATCTTTGGGAAGGTATCCTGAATGGAGGCAACTATACATTGACCCGCAACAAGATAACCAGGCCTCTGTTCAAGAAAATTGCAGAAGGTGCAGTGGTCAAGAACCTCAACCTCGGCGGATTGCGCACGGAACCTGGCGAAAATGCCTCCGCAGTTCTGGCAGCAACCAATCTTGGAACCATTGAGAACTGCGAGAACAAGTCGAAACTCACCGTGACGGTGGACGCGATTTTCCATTTCTGCAGTCTTGTGGAAGCCAATGCCGGCACGATGCGGTCGTGCACGAACAGCGCGGATTTCGAAATCAACCTGCCTTTCACCGGGAATCATGAGTTGATTGGCGGAGGTCTAGCGTTCAGACCTGATGCAGAAGGTAACCTCGGCTCCTTCGAGGATTGCAAGAACACCGGCAATATCACTATCCTGAAAAATGCCATTGCCGCTTCCGGCCTCCATAAATGTGCCGTGGGGGGAATATTGGCATCAGCATACGGCGGAACCAAGGAAGTATTCGTGAAACTGAAGAACTGTTCCAATGAAGGCAAGATTACATTGTGGGAGAATGAATTGCAGAAATCAGGAGCACAGGGAGCCTATGCAGTGGGAGGAATTGTGGGGCGTATAGCTCCGTTGTCAGGAGATGCTGCCGCAATGTATGTAAATCCTACGCCTACTGCCGGTTTTTATACGGAAATCACTGGTTGTACCAATTCCGGTACCATCGACGCCTGCAGCAACATTGCCAGTGGTGCATCTTCTGCCATGTCAGGCGCGAGACAATTGTACGTGGGTGGCATTTCCGGAATCGTAGTGGGCATTCCGTCAAACCCGGCAAAGATTTCAGGATGTACTAATACCGGAGCGGTTCTTGCCGGCGGAATCTCCAGACCTTGTGCGCTCGTGGGAGGAATTCTCGGAGGAACAGCATTTACGGAAATCGCCGATTGTACCAACAGCGGTTCATTCGGAATTACGAAGAACACATTGGCACCTGTCAATGCGAAGATCGGAGCAGTGGGCGGCATAGTTGCCCACATCCTGAAAGTCACGCCGGTTCCAGTAATTACTAACTGCAAATCTACTGCGGCTTTGCCTGCAGACGCTGTGGACAAATGCTCTGGCGAAATCTATGCTACAGGAAACAAACCGACAATCAAATAGAATAAAAAAAGTACGCATATATGAAAAGAATACTCATATTTACTTTCCTGCTGCTCTTTTCTGCCGCAATGTCATTCGCACAGAGCATCAAGGTCAGCGGAACGGTGAAGGATAGCGAAGGCAATCCTATGCCTGGGGTGTATGTGCTTGATAAACAGTCGAAAACCAAGGGAACTGCGACCGATACGGACGGAAAATATGAAATCACAGTAGCCAAAAACGGATTTCTGGAATTCAGTTGTCTTGGCTTTGAATCAAAACTTGAACCGGTGAACGGAAGGGTGAAGATCGATGTGGTCTTGAAGTCTGATGCAGCCAAGCTGGACGATGTGGTCGTCATAGCATACGGAACCGCCAAGAAGTCCGACCTTACAGGCGCTGTTTCCGTAGTGGACATGAAATCATTGAACGATATTCCGGCATCATCGGTCAGCTCGGCCCTTCAGGGACGTGTGGCAGGTATGGACATGATGTCATCGACGGGAGAACCCGGTGCGGAAGCGTCCATTCAGATTCGTGGAGCCAGATCCATCAGTGCGGGCAACGCGCCGCTGATTGTGGTGGATGGCGTAATCGACGCAGTGTCAGACCTCAACGAAATCAATCCTGCCGACATCAAGAGCATTTCTGTCCTTAAAGACGTGTCATCCACATCTCTGTATGGTTCACGTGGAGCCAATGGCGTTATCCTCATCACGACAGAGCGTGAGACATCCCGCAACTTCACTGCCAATTTCAAGGCAGCCGCAGGCGTTTCCAGGATTGCAGGAACACTTGATCTGATGGATGCCTCGGAATTCGCGCAGTACTGCAACATGACGCACTACATTTCCGAATACATCGGCGGAAAAGAAAATCCGTCCCGTAATTTCTATTTTCCTCAGGACGAGGTCCTCAATAAAGGAAAAGGCACGGACTGGATTGATGCGCTCTCGCAAACCGGTGTGTATCAGGATTATTCATTCTCGGCACAGGGCGGTACCAATGTCACCCGTGCATCTGCTTCTTTCGGTTATCATGATGAGAAAGGTGTCGTAATCGGATCCGGATTCAAACGTATAAGCGGCAGGGTGAGTGTGGAGACGCAGCCACTCAAATGGATGCGTGCAGGAGCCCGTCTGTATTATGCGGAGCGCCATACGGACAAGTCCAGCGCATCCATAACGGGAACCAGCAGTACGGCCGCCATATATCTCAGCCCGCTGCTCGGCATCAATGATACATGGAATACTTTCGGCTCGGAATACGCTTCAGGCGGAGCTCCGTTCAACAATCCATATATCAGTGCCAAGCAGATCAGCTATGATGTAAAGCAGACGAATCTGAACCTTCTGCCTTGGGTGCGTCTCATATTCAACCGTTTCGCATCATTCGTCAGCAAGTTCTCGTTCACGACAGACGCTTATCAATCATTGCGTTACGCTCCTTCTACACTCCCTGTCGCGCAGCGAAATCTCACCGGAGGAACAGCAACCGCAATCCGTCAGGACCGTCAAGTCCTTCTCAGCGAAAATACTTTTACATACGACCGTACATTCGCACGCCGTCATACCCTCAATCTGCTTGCAGGCTTTACGGCAGAGCGTATGAACTTGAATTACAATTGGTTCAATGGAGAAGGCTATATGGATGACAATGTCACATACAAGAATCTCGGTGGCCTTCTGGATGAACGTTGCATCACGACACGCAGCTACGAGAACATCAAGACTTCCATGTCTTTCCTCGCCAGAGTCAACTACGATTATTTGAAGAAATACTATCTGACATTGACAATGCGTGCCGACGGTGCCTCGAACTTCGCAGCGAACCGCAAGTGGGGTGTATTTCCGGCCGCAGCAGTGAGATGGAACATCAGCAGGGAAGATTTCCTGGCAGGGGTGTCTTGGCTGGACGACCTTTCGCTCAGGGCAAGTATCGGCCGGAGCGGCAATGATGCCATAGGAACCTATATGTCCCAATCGACACTGACCTCCGACAAGGGAGTCTGGATGCTGGGAGATTACCGCCCTATCGCATACTATGATACTCGTCTGAGCAATGGAAACCTTACTTGGGAGACAACGGACTCATATAATGTCGGTCTTAATTTCGTAGCATTCGGAGAGAGAGTGAATCTCGAAGTAGATGCATATCAGTCAAATACTTCAGACCTCCTTTTGGCTATGAAAACCAACCAGTCAACTGGATACGACACATATTTTACCAATATGGGAAGTACCCGTAACCGCGGAATTGAAGTCACTCTCACGACGCGCAACATCGTCTCGAAAAAATTATCATGGAGTACGATGCTTACGGTTTCTCACAATGACCAGCGAGTGATTGATGCAGGTGAGGACCGTCTAGTGCCGACCTATGTGAATTTCCGCAACACCACGCAGCTTCTGTATGGCTACCGTGCAGGTTATCCTTTTGAATTCCCTCTGGGGATATCAGTATGCCGGAGTATGGCACAGCAATGATGAGATTGAACGTAACAAAATCTCCAAGACATACGTCAGCTCCGGTACTTCCCAGCTGGGTATCAGCCGTTTCGTGGACCAGAACAATGACGGACTGCTCGACCAGAACGACCTCGTATATCAGGGCAATTCTGACCCTGTCCTGTATGGAGGCTTCCAGAACAATTTCACCATCGGCAATCTTTCATTGAAAGTCTATACGACATGGTCATTGGGCGGAAAAATCTACAACATCAGTGAAATCCTTGCAGGAAGCGGCTCCAGGGCATACAACAAGTATCGTTTCATGCTGAATTCGTGGGACCCGGAACTGAATCCTGACTCTGATATCCCTCGTGCCGGCAAGGAGGATTACAATGCCAGTGACCGCATGATCTATGATGCGTCTTATGTGAGACTGAAAGAGGTTTCATTGAGCTACCGCTTCAACATTGCCAAGAACTGGTGCAAGAGCATCGTCGTGGGAGCGAGCGGTGAGAACCTGTTGCTTTGGAAACGCTATAACGGATTCGATCCGGATGTCTCCACCAGTTCAGTGACACGTCGTATCGATGATGGCGCATTTCCTCGCCCGAGAACATTCGTGATTAATCTTCAGATGAACTTCTAGAATATGAAAAAGACAATTGCAATAGCTTTGCTGATCTTCGGCGCGATTTCATGTTCGCTGAAGGAAAAGATTACGTCCTACACTGAAGGTGACAAATATTACCGCAGTGTGGAACAGATCAAGACAGGACTCAATGCCTGCTATTCTCCGCTGAAGCTTATCTATACCAATATGGGCTTCTGGGAAATGTGCGAATGCGCTACCGACCTGATGTATCTGAACATTGACAATCAGATAGATGCGGTCTGTGATATCGCCCCGGCCCGTCCGGGTGCCGCATCCCTTGTCTGGCAGCGCGGCTATCAGGGCGTGTCCCGTACCAATAATATGATATTTTACACGGACAGGGCAGTCTCTGAAGGCTATATCGATGAAAACGAGGCCGCTCCACTCTATGCGGAAGCCGCTGTCCTCCGTTCTTTCTACTGGTATATCCTGACTTCCACATTCGGCGACGTTCCGTTCTATACTGAACGTGTTACTGAAGAAAACAGGACGAGAATCGTGAAACTTCCGCGGATGTCCGCTGCGGAAATCCGTAACTTCTGCATTGGAGAACTCCGTAAGAATCTGTCCGCAATGCCTGCACGCAGGACATACGATTCCGGCACCGACTACCGCGTCAGCCGTGCATTGGGCCTTATGCTCGGAGGCAGACTCTGCCTGTGGAACAAGGATTGGGACGGAGCATTGGAATTCTTCGGACAGTTGGAAACCATTTATGGCGACCTCTCACAGTATCCTCTCTCCGACGTGCCTTTCAGCGTGAAATACAGCCGCGAATCAATATGGGAAGTCCCTAACATCTACGAGGCCAACGGTCTCCAGATTGTCGGGACACTGGCAAGCTGGACTACTCCGTTGCGTGCCCAAAACATTGTCAGTGACGAGTTTGCGCAGGAAGATATCATCTCTGACATCTACTATGGAATCGGTATTCCGGAACTCGGTTCTCATGCGATGACCTACACGTCAGTGCGTCCTACGCCGTTCCTCTGCCAGAATCTGTTACCGTTCCTTTCAGATGACCTTAGGTCGGGAGAGTATTCGAATTGGTCCAAGACCGCCCGCGGAGGGTCCGGAAACCTTGCATGGCGATGGCTGGGTTATGACCCTGACGATGCCGGAAGAACCGGAGAAAAGCAGGTCATGTTCTTCGGTTCCAAGAATGCCGACGGGACATGGTCTAGGATGAACCAGTCCAGCACTCCATGGCTTGGCAACAAATTCTGGTGTCCGGACATGAGAAGTACCCGCGACGCGAATAATTACAAGAATTTCCGATACGCAGGCGCTGTCCTCGGACTTGCGGAAGCGAATCTGATGAAAGGCGACGTCGCATCGTCCCTGCATTATCTCAATATGGTACGCAGCCGTGCGGGCCTGTCAGACCTCAGTCTTGCGGATGTCGGCGGCAATGCTGACCTCCTTATGGAAGAAATCCGGCGCGAGTGCGCGAAGGAGCTTCTGGGCGAATACAACCGCAAGTTCGACCTTGTGCGCTGGGGAATATGGTATGAACGCACCAGACAATACAACACGGGCTCGCTCATCAGCCAGAATGTCCGCCCGTGCAACCGTTATTGGCCGATACCTGCAGACCAGGTCGCAGCATCCGGAGGTGTGCTAACAAATAAGGAATACGGCGAGTAATATATAAATGTCAATGCAATGAAACAATTATTATATAAATCAATGTCAATACTGGCCGCTTTGGCCGTACTCGCATCATGTGAGCGCAAGCCGGAGTTCTCCGAGGTGACCGAACTTGGCTGCGCCCGGAATGAAGCAGTCGTGGATGCAGCCGGTGGAGAGGCCATATTCAGCATAATTGCTTCAGGCGAAGTATGTGCGGAAGTTACCGAAGGATCGGAGTGGGCAAGACTGTCGGAATCCAGATGGACCGGCGATGCCGACCTCTGCATTGCTTTCGGAGATAACAATGGCCGTGAGCGCAAGGCGGACGTGCTTCTTACCAGCGGGCACCGTAAGCTGCAACTTACTCTTATCCAGAGCGGTGCTGAAGATGCGACTTTCCATTTCAAGGAAAAGAATGTGACCGTTCCGTTTGAAAGCGGAGCGCAGACAGCCATATTCGAAACCGTCATTCCTGCAGATGAAATCAGCGGAAACGTGATTTATCCTGACGGGGGAGACTGGATTGAAGAACCTCTTGCGGACGTGAATGCTGACGGTACTTTCAGTTTTGCCTTTAGAGAGAATCTTGGTGATTCTCCACGTACCGCAATAATCGAACTTACCTCCAAGGACAATGTAGGACGACAGCTTGCCGCCAGGCTTTATGTCACTCAGGGAGTCCGCGGAGAGGTGGAAACCATACCTCTCACCGTCGCGGGGCTACGTTCGCTCAGCCTTGAAAACGGAGACATTGACCCTCAGGGTATTATCCAGAAGCCTTATGCTCTTACCGGTAGGGTGATAAGTGATGATTCCGAAGGGAATGCCGCTCCGAATGAGAACATGTCGGTAATCATCCAGGACTTGACGCTTTCATCCAGAACTGTGTATCTTCAGAGCAGCGAAGAGGGTGAGTATTATGGCGTGAAACTGGTTTTCGAATCGGCGGATGCCATGTCATTGGACCGTTACGACCTCGCTACGATTTCATTGAAAGGACGCAAACTTACCGCCGGCATTGAGCCGGAATGTTATACGGTTTCAGGCCTGAAAGCTTATGATATCGTGTCTTCGGCGGCAGGGACTTCCGCTGATGTTCCTAAGCGTACTAAGGCTGTCAATGAACTGTGCGACAGTGATATAAACACGATTCTGACGCTCACCGACTGCTCGATACCGATTACGAAGGGTGCTTTCGTGCCGATCGACAATACCCGTTCCAGCATCATCAACAAATATCCGATGCCGCTGCTGGACAAGCGTGGCAATACCATCTATCTTCTTACGAACACGACGGCCGCATGGGCTCGTGACGGTATGGCCCTTCCATGGGGAAGCGGAACCGTCACCGGTATCATTGTCAATGAAACTTGCGACAATTTCGAGTGGGACAGCGCCACGGCAGCCATGGATTTCCGACTTGCAGACTATGTGACGGGACTCGGCAATATAGGCAGATACCAGATCCGCCCGCAGCACCGCAGCGACATAGCGCTTGACGGAGAACCGTTTACGAAGATTCTTTGTGAATGGACCAGATTTGCCGATGTTAAAGAAAAGCCTGGCTTTACATATTCGACCCCTGAACTAAGGGCGATTTCGCCAAGTCAGGACTGGAGCTCGCTCGGACCTCTTTCTGGTTCAGCATCGGGCATTGTCCCTCAGTCGAAAGGCCCTGCGTGGATGGGCGCCTACTGGTGCTCGGGGAACCATGCGGACCCTAAACTGGAAGAGTATTATTGGCAGATACAGTTCTCGACTGCGGACCTGAGCATTGCCAATGCACCGCTGTCCGTACAGATTGCAGCGTTCAATACCGTGGGAATGGATGTGGGAGCACCTCGCTACTGGTGGCTGAAATATTCGTCTGACGGCGAGAATTGGGAAACCCTGAAGGCCGATTCCTACACCGGGGATATCGTACAATATACATCTGTCGGGAACGAGTGGACATATTCGGTGCCTGACTATCCGAAGAACGGGTCATACCGGCAATATCATTGCCCTGGCGCGAAGAACATGTCGTTCACTCTGCCGGTTTCCGCGGAGCTTTTCGGAAAGGACAATGTCTATGTGCGTCTGATGCCGGCAAAGGATGTGTCGGGTTATGATGCCCAGATTCCGATATCGTATGATGGTGCCAAAATCCAGAATGTGAAGCGCGCATGCATTTCTTATGCGGCGGTGCGTTGCAATAAGTAAGTAATTAACAATAAATATTTTATCATGAAAAACACTGAAACTAAAATTATTCTTTCGGGGGGGGTGGATACTATTCTCCGAAGCTGGAAGTAATCGATTTGAATCTTGAAGTCGGTTTCTGTCAATCTGGTACCAGAAAGGCCTACAATGAGGATCTCGGGGAAGAAGATCCTATGTTCGAATGGCAATATTAACCCTAAATGAAATTTGACAATGAAAAGAATAATTTATTTCATGACTGCATCGGCTGTAGCTCTTGCCTTAGCGGGTTGTGCCAAGGAAATTGAAGGAGAAATACAGGTTCCGGAACAGCAGGAAGACGAAGCCGGAACAATGGTGATCGGCGCCGAACTGTCGGATTCTCCTGATGTTGATGATGTTACCAAGACATTGATCTCGGACAACGGCGACAAGACTTACTCCGTATTCTGGGCTGAGGGCGATCATATTCTGGTGAATGGCGAGACCAGTAAAACCATCAGTATCGATCCTGATAACAAGAAGAGTGCGTCATTTACACTTGGTGTGGTGGAAGCTCCGTATTGCGCGGTTTATCCTGCGGGTCTGTATGTTAAAGACTCATACAAGACTGTAAAGGAAGACTCTACCGTTATTGAAATTACTATTCCTTCCACGCAGACGTATGTGGAGAATGGCTTTGATCCGAATGCTGCGATAATGACCGCACGTGGCGAAGCCGGTGGAGGACTTGCGTTCAAACACGCCATGGCTTATCTGAAAGTTGCGGTCACCGGCACGACGGTCAAGAGCATACGTGTCAATGGCAATGACAATGAGGCTCTCAGCGGAGCATATACTATTTCATATTCCAAATCCAAAGTCGCGTTCGGACCGAAGAAAAATGAAGAAGGCAAGGCGATTGGAAATACATCTGCCACCATTTCCTGCGGCGAGTCCGGTGTGGCGAGTGGAACTCCTGTCTTTATCGCAATACCTGCAAGAGAGTATAAAAGAGGATTGACCTTGACTATCGTAGATGCGGAGAATCACTATCAGGTGGTGCACAGCATGAAGACTTTCACTGCCGTTTCGGGAAAGGTCTATCCTACGACAATTACCTTCAATGCTGCAGGAACTTATCTGGAAGGCGGTATTTATACCGTTGAGGATTGGAATGGATTCGTGGCTGACGTAAATAATGGTGACTGGTCAGCCTGGAATACAACGGTAGATGGAAATGAAGGTGTGCATCTTATGGCTGATATTCATTCTTCGACGAATCTGCCACGTACCAATGACAAAAAGGCTGATGGCAGCAAATGTGAGTGGAATGGTGTGTTTTACGGCCATAATCACATCATTACGCACGCTGGAACCGAACCTCTGTTTCTGCATGTCGGCGAAACTGGAAAAAATATGGATTTGAAGGTGGCCGGTAACCGAATTGCCAATACCAACAACGGATGGCCTGGCGTGTTGGCTCTTAACAATAACGGAGAGATCAGAAATTGCGAGAGTAGTGTCGATATTACACTTGAAGGAAATAGTACGAATGCTTCCACCATTTGCCGTAGCAACAATGGAAAGATTATCAATTGCAAGAATACTGGAAATATTACAATCAAGAATCCTACTGCTGAAGTGAAAGTCGGTGGAATTACGCTGTACAGTTCCGGAGAGATTACCGGGTGTACCAATACTGGTACTATAAGTATTACCGGAGTGAATGTGAATTGTCTTGTCTCAGGTGTGGTTCTGATGGCCAGCGGTAAGGTGAGTGACCTTGCAAATGAAGGGGATATGGCTGTCGAGGCCAATCTTACTGCAAGCCGGGAAATATATATGGGAGGAGTTATCGGCAAATGCGAGACTCCTGAAATAAATATTATCCCTGCCGGCAATGTGGTAGGAGAAATCTTCAGGTGCAAGAACTCCGGAAATCTTAAAATCCAGAAGTCCGGTGCATTCCATATGAAAGGTGGCTGTCTCGGCGGTGTCGCTGCGTCTGTGAATACAGGCTCCAGTACCAAGGATTGCACAATCTTCGACTCTTGTACCAATTCCGGAAGCATTTCTTTCTACGAAAAAGAGACGATACTTAATAAAGGGATTCCATCTGGGGCTTATGCCGTCGGTGGAATTTTGGGAAGATGCTCTGTCTTGAAAGATGTCTATTATGATTTCGGATCCAAGTCATACACTGTTATCCGAGTTAATTGCGTGAATACCGGAAATATTGATGTCTGTACCGCCAATGGACAGCCGATGACAGATGGTAATTCCGGAGCTCGGCAGACTTATGTGGGCGGTATTGCCGGATTTGTAGGCGGCGGTGTAGTCCGTGGGAACAAAGGCTCCACATCTGCCTACACTATTAAACTTGGTTCTCTTTTTGGCGGAATATGTGCCGGTGGTATTTTGGGAGGCAGTTATGCTACTCGAATTGATGATGTAGCCTCCTGCGTAAACGTGAATTTTGCAAAATCTGATAATACTTATGTGACGCCGACGAAGATTGGCTATGTGGGAGCAGTTCTCGGCTGGGCTGCGTCTAGTATCAGTATTAAAGATGTCAAAGCTGAAGCCTCGTTCAATTTCCCTGCTGAACTTACGACAGAAAACTATAAATATGGTTTTGCCGGCGTTAAGTCAAGTGCCACTTTGACTGTTACAAGTTGTACGTATAATAAAGTCGCAGTGGCAGCTTCCGACATCTATGGAGGCGGAACTAAAACAATCAAATAATTATGAACAAGCAAAGTAACACATACACCATCATCTACATCTCCGCACTCGTCTGCATTGTGGGCGCAGTGCTGGCATGGGTAGCCCTTGCGTTGAAACCAAAGCAAAGCGACAACATCAGAATCGACAAGATGCAGCAGATGCTCAGTTCAATCCGCATAACATCCACAACAGATAACGCCATCGACTTATACAACAAGTATGTCGTTGATTCATATATCGTAAACGACAATGGTGAGAAACTGAGCGGCGAGGCGTTAGACATTTCT
>ENA-OOWC01000117-OOWC01000117.1-human-gut-metagenome-genome-assembly--contig:-NODE-117-length-17437-cov-4.647279_pt1 | contig 17437 bp, 12 predicted proteins | sample MGYA00241403_ERZ501313 | MGnify/ENA primary metagenome ERZ501313 (study PRJEB25962, sample SAMEA2042360) | human gut metagenome | biome: human gut; feature: human-associated habitat; material: faeces... | reverse complement strand
CTAGACCTCGCCGGGGCGGCGGCCTAAATCACTTGCGAAACTTGAGTAATCTTATTTGAAAAAAATGATTAATGGACAAAGAAGTAATAACTCAGGAGAGCCTGCAGCCTAAGCGGATCAATCCTGAAGAAAAGGCTTACCAGAGTGTGCGTGATATTAAGGAGCGAATTCATAAAGGAGATGCAACAAATATCGCGTTGACTGGGCCGTATGGTTCTGGAAAGAGTTCGATTCTTATAACACTCAAGGAAGACTATCCTGAACACCATTACCTCAACATTTCTTTAGCTACACTCAAACCGTCGGATGCCATAGCGAAAGAGAAAAAAGAGAAAAAAACAGATAAAAATAACAAAGAAAAACTCTCAAAACTGAATCTGGACAGGCTGGTAGAGTATAGTATACTTCAGCAGCTCATTTACAAGGAAAAACAAGAGGTTCTTCCAAATTCTCGGTTCAAGCGGATTTTCCATCTAACAAGCCAACGTGTATGCGAGATAACTATAGCCATAATACTGGCGGCACTTTCTATTATTATAATTTTTGAGCCTTCTTTTCTAAGAGTGGAATGGCTTTGCAAATTGTTCGGCAGAGAATGGATGAATGTCGTAGGTGACAGTTTGAGCATCATTTATCTACTCTGGTTTGCTTACGAGGCCATTTCAATGATTGTACCGGCAGTAAGCAACAGCCGTTTGAATAAACTCAATTTAAAAGATGGTGAGATTGAGATAGTGGAGAACACATCCATCTTCAACAAGCATCTAGATGAAATTCTGTATTTTTTTGAGAAGACGGACTATGATGTGGTGATGCTCGAAGACTTAGACAGGTTTGAATCCATTGACATATTCTTGAAGTTGCGCGAATTGAATTTACTTCTGAATGAATCGAAGGTAATAGAGCGGAAGATTTTCTTCGTATATGCTGTAAGAGACGATATGTTTAAGGATGCAGAGCGTGTGAAGTGTTTTGACTATATCACAACTGTAATACCCGTAATCAATCGCTCTAACGCAAAGAATCAGTTAAAAGAGGAATTGCAGAGACGTGGCGTGACAGAGATTTCTGACCATCATTTACAAGAATTGGGCTTTTTCTTGTACGATATGCGCCTTTTGAAAAACATTACAAACGAGTATGTTCAATATAGGGGGAAACTCTCAGCGGGCATTAGCAGCGAAAAGCTGTTGGGAATGATAGTGTATAAGAACTTTTATCCACAAGACTTTGCTGATTTGCATGACTGCAAAGGCATGGTTTATAAACTGCTAAATTTGAAAGAAACGTTTGTTGCAGCCAAGATAGAGGAACTGGAAAAGGAAAACAAGAGAAAGCGTGAACTTCAAGAAAGCCACCAAAAGGAAAGGCATCTAAAGGAAACAGAACTAAGAAGAATCTATTTGGAGGGCTATAGGGAGCAGTTGATTTCTACGATGCAGCATATAATAATTGGGGAAAGCAACTATAGTATTAAAGATATTGCTGCAAATGAAAAACTTTTTGAGAAGCTAATAAACAATAAAAGTATAAAGTACACCTACATAGATACTAATAGCGGCTACTATGGTGGAAAGACTCAACAGACATCAGCAGATATTTCTTTTGAAAACATAGAGAAAAATATAGATTCGTCAAAAAGCTATCATGAGAGATTGGATGACCTTAGAACAGCATTTGAGGAACTTGAGAATTCCGACTTCATTGATATCCGAAAAGATGACATCCGGTCGCAGACTCTCAGTCAAATAATGGGAACAATTGATTATGGCTCAGTAGAAGCATATACCAAGCTTAATGTGCCACGAATGATTGAGTTTCTGGTGACGAAGGGATATATTGACGAGAACTACTATGACTACATTTCTTATTTCTATGCAAACTTCATAGATGCTCACGATTGGGATTTTGTGCTAGACTTGAAACTAAACAAGGCACATCCATACGATTATCATATAAATAACGTAGAGGCTTGCCTTAATGAGATTCCCAAACCAGTTTATCGGAAGAATGCAATTCTAAATATTGATCTTGTTGACTATTTGGCAGAGCACCAGGCAGACAGTATGAATAAGATGCGCATGCTGGTTATACTTAGAACAGCAGTAGATGGAAAGAAATATGATTTCATCGCAGCGTATTATCAAAAAGGATGTCAGCAGGATGTTGTTTTTCCACTATTGTTTGACCAGCACAAGGGTCAATGGAGTGTTTGGGAAAGTAAAGATGATGACAAACAGAGTTTGAAATTGAGTTGGTTTAAATATGCGGAAAAAGAACAAAGCTGTGAGGGAAGTAAAAAGTGGCTGAATGAGCACTTTGTTTTTATGACTGATAATTTACTCGATATCGATGCGGAGCACTGGTGCACTCTTATAGGAAACGGGGGATATCAGTTTGAGGAACTGAATGTTGTGTCAAGAGATATTTTAAATGCTGTGGCTAATACCAATGCATATAAACTAACGCGACACAACATAGAAGTTCTTGTGGGACATCTCCTTGAAATGGATCTTGATTCCGTGTCATACACTCTTGTTAATCAAACTGAGCACGAGCAGATGATTGAATATGTGGAAGAAAACCTTGGGCAGTGCGTTAAGACAGTTTTTGCAGCGCCGGAATCAGAAAAAGAGAGTGCAGATGCTATATTGGGTATACTGCGAGATCCACATGTGACGGAAGCGGAAAAAATAGAATATTTAAAGACGCAGCAGAATAAGATAGACCTTAAGCAGGCAGAGCAAGAAGACATTAAGACCTTGGCTTTGAAATGTGATGTGGTGGGAGTAAGTTGGGAGAACGTGGTGCACTATCTGAACGAGGTGAGCGAGAAGAAAGCAGATACAACGTTGATAGCATTCGTTGACAAACATTCTGGTGAACTTGCTATGCAAGGAATTGATCAATTATCCTCTGAGAATGTAAGGAATCTAATTGCTCAGTTTATAGGTACGGATGATTTGAGCTTTGAGTCGTTTACTAGAATTGTTGGATGTTTTGATAGATGGTATTATGAGAAAGGCGTTCCTTCAATTGAGGAGCGTCGTGTGATAGTGCTTAATGAAAAGGGGATGTTACATTACACGGTAGAGAATACGGAGAGTCTCATAAGCCATTATTCACCTTCTGCATTGATGGCTTACTTGCTAAAACATAAACGAGAATGGCTGAAAAAACCCGAGGCTGTAGAGTACAGCACCGAGGCAGCTGTATGTCTTTTAAGATCGAGTCTAACGAATAATGAGAAAGCAATTGTTATCCCTTGTTTCGATATTTCTATCTTGACTGAAGAATTGGCAGATGAGATTATAATAATTCTCAATAAGCAGGAGATAATGCTTACCAAGGATTTCCTGTTGAAAGTAATGAGGCTGACAAATATGCCAGACGAAAGGTTAAGGGTGATGAATGATACATTGGAGAAGAATGTGTTTAATGAAGACGTTATTACCGCTTTCATAGAGACATTGCACTTACCATACAAATATATTGCAGAGAGGGGGAAGAAACCAGAATTGCCAAATAACGAAGAGCCCTGGCGGTTAGTGAAAGTGCTGAAAGAAAGAGATTACATATCTTCATATTCAGAGACAAAGAATGGAATTCGAGTCTATACGAAATTAAAGTGATGTTATTTAGGGTCTATCGGAAAACGCTCAATAATTACACAACAAGTTGATTGACAAAGTGTTAGAAATTTCGTAGCTTAAAAAAAAGGAAAAGAATTTCCCCAACTACCGTAATTGTTTGCTAGTGATGAATAGAGCGACGATGATGCAACTGGTGGATGCGCTTAACAAGGCGGTTGCGAGTGGAGATAGAGAGAGTATGTTTCGTGGTGCCGACGAACTGGAGCGGTATCTTAACGAGACTGACTTGGATGTTTTCAAAGATTTCGATGCGGCTTGGATTTCCGGACCTGCCCTCTTTTAAGTTAATCAACTAACGTTATATCAAGATAATATGAATTCATATTTTATTTACGGAATCATCTTTTTGATTCTTCTTGTCTCGGAATTAGCATATTTCAAGGTGGCAGACAGGTTCAATATCATTGACAAACCTAATCAGCGCTCGTCGCACTCCAGCATTGTCCTGCGTGGCGGTGGGATTATTTTCCTTTTGGCGCTGTGGATTTGGTTGGCTTTTGCTGCGGCAGGGTGGATACCTTCGTTGAATCTGGAAATCAGGGACTACATCTGGTTCCTGCTGGCAGTGACGTTGGTTGCCGGCGTGAGTTTCATTGATGATGCTTATTCGTTGCCGGACAGCGTGCGGCTTGTGGCGCAATTCGGAGCTATGCTGATGATGTTTTATCAGCTGGACATCTTGCATCTGAACATGTGGTGGGTGGTGATTCTTGCACTCATAGTTTGCGTAGGTGCGTCTAATGTCATCAATTTCATGGATGGAATCAATGGCATCACGGGGGCTTATGCGCTTGCATCGCTTATACCATTGGCTCTGCTCAATCAGAGTATAGACTTTGTGAATCAATCTCTTATCTTCGTGGTGATTCTTGCGGACATGGTATTCTGTTATTTCAATTTCAGGCCCAAGGGTAAGGCGAAGTGTTTTGCAGGTGATGTGGGGTCAATCGGAGTAGCTTATATCCTGCTGTTTCTGATCGGTTCATTGATTCTCAGGACTGGAGATATCACTTGGCTGATTTTCTTGTTGGTCTATGGCGTGGACGGCTGTCTTACGATTTGTCATCGAATAATGTTGCATGAGAATCTGGGAGAAGCGCATCGCAAGCATGCATATCAGATTATGGCGAATGAATTGAAGATAGGTCATGTGAGGGTGGCATCGCTCTACGCGTTGCTGCAGCTGGCGGTGTCGTTCGGGTTTGTTTATCTTTGTCCTGTGCTGGCGGCTGGTAGCGGGCTTTCGCTTGTGGTTTGGCATTGGATTTATTTGGTTGTGGCGTTGGCGGTGTTGGCTGTGGCGTATGTGGTGTTTATGAGGAGGTTTTATTATTTGCATGAGGAGTATTTGGCGTCGTTGAAGAGGTAGGGCGGTGGTGTTATCTGGTGGGGGTTACTTAGGCATTGACAATAAACATCTGAGAGTGGAGGAACATCCGGATGGTGCGATTCGGGGGGGGCGTCTACTTGGAAGTGGGCGTAGGATAAAGATGAACTTGAAGAATGCCTGCAATATAGGAGGAGAAATATCTGCAAAGCATAATGCATTCATGTTCTCGGTGATCGAGAGTTGTAAGATGATAAAGCGAAATGTGGAAGATTATCTGAAAGCTTTTTTCCGCCGACTGCGAACAGCGAAAGAAGGCGAAGACTTGACGTGCTGCTTGCCATGTTATATGTCTTTTTAGTAAGAAACTAAAAAATCACAAAAAAATAATATTAATAAAACCGCTGGAAATCAGCGGTTAATGAAGGTGTGCGGAAAAGTGGACGCGGACGAAGCAAGGAGTTTTAGCGTTTGAGTATTAATAGACCATGTATTCTATAGAAGATAACATAGGACAGCAAGTAAGGAGGATTTCTTTCCTTGTGAAGAGAGCGGATGATGGACAATACCACCACCTGCTATCTGTCGTGGAATATCTTTATCCAGACATGCAGGATTATGATGAGTTCAAGGCACATAAGAGAAATGAATACATAGATTTTTTGAAGGAAGAGGACGGCGACAAGGACAAGGTGTTCTTTGTCGTGGACTTTCCCATACTGACTAAAGACTATCTTGATGCCCCCTATAACTATTGCATAGGACAAGACGCTGTGTTGCCATGGGAAGAGAATATGGATGGCGAATGGAAATATGAGAGACCCGTGATAGTGCCGTTGCATAAGGATGAAAAGGGTGTAATGGCTTCATTTCTACCCAGAAGAAGCACGGCTGCATTTGTTAACGTCTTCAGACCTGAAAAGCCCCTCCAGACGGATAACAGAATTAAAGAACAGTTCCGCAAACTTTCACTAAGAAATCTCGGAAAGGATTTGAACCTTTACCCAAGACTATATAGGGGCAACGATCACGACATGTTATAATCCTATATACAAGTCACTCGACTTGACAGAAGATGCCTCTAATCTAGGTGTGTATATTCGCATCAATTATCGTGAAGAAGCAAAGAAACAGCTGATCTTTAGATTTAGATTGTATTCAGAAGACAATACAGTAACAGGACTAGGCCCGGTTTCTTCACCCGAGGGGGCTTTCCTTGCGCATTTTGATTTCCCACATTCTTTTCATAGACTGGATATTGATGTGTACGATGCGGATGGAGGTTTGATTGATTACGATGATAAGGTGGTATTCATCCATCGTATCAATGTGGATATGCAAATCAAGTCAAAGGAGATTTACGTGAAGGATGGTATAGGAAATACTGTCAAAGTGATAGAAAAGTTTGCAGGAGAGCAGTTTGTTATTGGGAATCCCAAGGTGGATGCTAATGAAAAGAAGATTGCCCCGGAGATAACCTACCAACAGCATGAAGACTCGTTGACGTATGTATTCTTTGATGGAGATAAGGACAAGGTTGAAGAGAACGAGCATAAAGCCGTTGAAGCGGTGATGAAGATACTCAACAAGGCTAATAAGCGTTGCTACATCTGCGATATGTATTTCACGGTAAAGACACTTGTTCGCTTTGTGATGCCGGTGAAGTTGACGAATGTGGAAGTGAGAATCCTATCAAGTAAGGAAGAACTGAAAGCTCAGGATATAACAGACCTTAAGGAGGGTTGTGAATCTATGATTGAGAAAGATGTCGTAAACGTGAGCTGCCGCCTGCTGAGAGGTGAAAAGGCTGCCTTGCATGACCGCTTCCTTGTAGCTGATGACCAGGTTTGGCTAGTGGGGTGTTCGCTGGATGAGATTGGGAAACGTGCTACTACAATTAGTCGTGTGCCTGCTGACTACAGCAAGAAGATTCTCAACCGGATTGAAGAGTGGTGGAATAATGATGAACTTTCTGAAAAGATCGTATGAGTACAACAACGACAATAAGTGTTCCTTCAACCATGTCAACAGTAGCACCGTCTGCTCCATTTGAATATGGAGAGGACTATGCTTTCTATGATGCAAGGAATAAGTTTGTGCCAGACTATTATCAGAGAATATTGGCATCTGCGACAAGTAAGATAGAGATATGGGATACCCATTTTAGGCCCGAGTGTGATGGCGAAGTCTTTAAGGATGTGACGTGCGCTAATTTGCAGATAACCATCTTAACTATTTGTGACAGAGACTATAATACTATTCAGGATGTAAGAGATCTTGCTAATAAAATAATGGCTAATCTTAGACCAGAAGTTTCTACATGCAAATTGACTATATTTGCTTTTCATGATAGGTGCAGGTATAATAATATGTTGTGGCATGATAGATTTTTGGTTATCGATGACAGCCGCTATTTCTTAGTGGGGGCTTCTATGAATAATCAAGTGGGTTCAAAAACTAGTTTTGGAATACATTTCCTTTCAAAGAGACCTGATTTGGTGCTTTTGCGGAGGAAATTGCAGAGCTATATGCTTTTGACTGGTAATGCACAGTTAAGGCATAAGGTGAGTAGGAATAGACCATAGTATGTTAAAGAATTATTTGGAACTATATAGAACGAACTGCTTCAAACGGTTTTCTGGAAATCAATTAGAACTTCAACTGCTTTTCCTGGATGTTATTCTTCATCCAGAGGCTAGTCATGCAGCTTTTGTCAAAAAGCACGAGTCTCTGATTGAAGAATTAGTGCAGAAAGGCATTAAGGGAGAGTTTGACCGCTATGACCTGTATAATGATTCTTCTAAGTATTTCCCCAAGATAAAGCATCCATATTCACAGATTCTCCAAGATGTAGTATGGTACGAGGTTGGGAGTGGAGAATACTCAAAGAAAGCTTCCCTGACATTGAAGGAACTTGGCGACAAGTGGAAGAATTGCGGGGTAGATTTCTTTCTGGGCTATATGCCATCAGGTGAAGTTCTTGAACAATATATTGATGTAGCAAGCTGGGATTCGTATATTAAGAATGCCAGAGACATGGAAGGAAACAACGCTTCATTGCTGTCATATTCAAAAGAGGCGTACGCCAAGGCAAATAGCGTTGAGGAGTTGATAAAAGAGATATACCACTACAATGACGGAGGATATATCGAAATGCCTGATGACGTTGAGGCATTGGTCTGGATGATTAAGATGCAGCAACGTTGGGATTTATTCGTTAATGTGTTAGACCATCTAAAATTCTATCCATATCAAGGTTGCTTGATATATTATGTTAGGACTGTAGAGGAGTGCAATTCTGTGATAAACCTCTTGCATGGTTGCCATCATGAGGAGGTATTGCAGTATCTGATGAGAGAGCAGGTGTTTCGTATCATACAGGAAGAGGAACAATGCCTTAAATCAAATGCAGAAGGCGGTATTCATGAACGTTGGGCGAAAGAGGCTAATGAACTATTTGTCCAATGGGTGAATACAAAAGAGAATACTCTGAAAGGATTTGCAAAAGAATGGATTAACGTATTCGGTGCAGAGAAACAAAGTGAATGGATTGGATTGAAGCTCAGGCAGGCTCTAGGAAAAGCAGAGCAATTCAAAACGTATGAGGAAGATGTCCTAGCGGTAATTGACAAATACACTAAGAAACAACTCTTATTTGACACAATCAACTACAATGAGAAAGACCTGCCCACGTTATTCAACTATGCGTTGAGTGCTGATGAGACCGGCCTGAGCGAACAGGTTAGGATGTCTATCTTCAGGGCTATCATTGCCCAGATTTATAAGACAAGTTACTGCCCCGAATGGCAATTGAGCGAAAAAGGTATAGAACGAGCAAGAGCGGTTTATGGCTTGGTGTCAGCTGATAAATCTGAGGGATTGAAGTTGCTCAGGGTGAAGCATAAACCACAGGAGGGATATAAAGTTGACCTCGAAAAAGCTTTTGAAGCAGCATTTGGAGAGTCTTTTCTGCTATCGGTACTATTACTGCAAGTTGAGACCACTGGAGATAAGGCACGGTTCCAAGAATTGATGGAACTGTTGTACAAGTATGCTCAGAACGGCACTATGATGCAGGAAGACCAGTTCTTTATTCCTTTCTATATTGCGGAGTTGATAGCTTCGCAGGTTATCAAAGATGAGAAGGATACCTTTGAGAACGAACTCATAACGAGCTATCCTCAGCTACCTTTTGTGTTGCGTATTCTCACTGCCAATGGAGGTGAAATGTCTGAAGATGTTAAGATCGCTTTGAAAAAGAGGGTTGACCTTGAATGGCGATGGGAAAAGAAACTGATGATCCAGCGCAAGAACCAGATGTGGAAGGTGCTAGAGAATTATATTGAGAATGTATTTGGAGAAATAGTATAACTATGAAGATAGAAAAGATAATAGTAAGAAACTTTAGACTGTTGAAGGATTTTTCAATTGATTTGGAAGACAGCCTTTCGCTGGTGATAGGAAAGAACAACGTTGGTAAAACGTCGCTTCTTCTTATTCTTGACCAGTTCATAGGCCCGCGTGGTGAAGGGAAAAGGGCTTTCCGTTTCAATGACCTTAATCTGGATGCGCAGGAGCAACTGAAAGGATATATGACAAGCCCGCTGTTGACAGAAGATGCCTATAGACCAATCGCAATATCTATGAGGCTGCTTATCTCGTATACTGACCGAGATAATTTGTCGAATGTAAGTCCATTATTGATGGATTTGGATGTGGATAACCACTACGTTGCCATCGGTTTTGACTATTGTCTGCCATATGAAGGATATAAAGACCTGCTTAGCCAATGTGCAACCCTGAGAGCGAAGTTTGATGCCAAACACCCAGAAGTCGAAGTTACTACAGAGGGCGACGAGGAAGGAGTAGTACGTCCTGAATATGACGTGATGGCCTTCTTGAACGACAACGCTATCGGTAAGTTTAAGTTGATTCGAAAATCCGTAAAGGTGGATAAGGATGGCGTTTTAGATGAAACTGACTATGTTGATTTTGCTGACATCCCCAATTTTAGGATAGAAAGTGTTATCCAATTCCAAAGTATTGGGGCTAGACGTGATGTTGACAATCGCGATGTAGATAAGACGCTTTCGTCAAAAACATCTGACCTCTATAAGGCTATTGAAGAGAGTCAAGAACAAATTGAGGCTAAGGAGGGCTTTCTTGAACAGTTGAAAGAGACAGACGTAAAACTGACAGGTATCTACTCAAATATCTTTTCTGACATCGTTGAAAAGATAAGGCGGTTTGGAGGGCTTGCTCCAAATGACACTATCATTAAGGTGATTTCTTCTCTTCAACATCGTGAACTGCTGAAAGGTAATACAACCGTAAAGTATGAGCACGACAACAAGGATTTGCCAGAAAACTTCAATGGGCTCGGATATATGAACCTTATCTCCATTATTTTTGACATCGATTTAATGATGAAGAGGTTTGCGAAGAATAAGGAAGTTGGGCAATTGTCAGATATTAATCTGTTGTTTATCGAGGAGCCGGAAGCCCATACCCATCCCCAAATGCAGTATGTTTTTATCAAGAATATAAAGGAATTGCTGAATGGAGGTGTGGTAGATGAGTATGGCAATAAAAAACCGCTACAGTATATAGTCTCAACTCACTCATCCCATATCGTTGCAGATAGTGAATATGATGATATAAAATATCTGCACAGGTTGGATGGAAAGAATGAGGTGGAAGCAAAAAGTCTCAAAGCCCTAAGTGAGGTTTATGATAACAAAGACCATTTGAAGTTCTTAAAGCAGTATATTACCATCAATAGGAGTGAATTGTTTTTTGCGGATAAGGCTATTCTGATAGAGGGTGATACAGAAAGGATATTATTACCGGCAATTATCAAGAAACTGGATGTGACAGAGGTGGCTGCAAAACCCGAGCAACCGCTGCTTTCACAGAATGTTTCTATTATAGAGGTAGGAGCTCATGCTGAAATCTTTGTCAAACTGCTTAACTTCTTGGGCTTGACAAAGGTGTTGGTGCTGACTGATTTTGATTGCTGTTCTGCGGATGTCCATCATCCCAAAACAAAATACCGGAGCGGCCAGAATCAGGTGACTTCCAATACTGCCATAAAGTACTTCTTTGGTGAAAGGATGAGTGATGTGTTGGCATCCAAGAGTGCTAATGATAAGCAGTTTGTTTGGGATAGTGTCAACGGGAAAATGACAGCCCAAAACAATGGCATGTATATGGTTTGCTATCAAATAGCAGAGAATGGTTACCAGCCAAGGAGCTTTGAAGACGACTTTATGGCGCTCAACAAAAAATATATGTTAGACAATGTTTTTACAGAGAGTGCGATTGATGCGGGTTTCAAAGACGGTTTTGATAAAGAAGAAAAAGCATACGAAGCGGCTGAAAAAGTAAACAGTAAGGCGGCTTTTGCTTTTGAAATATTACTCAATAGCAAAAGGGATGGTAATGACCCGTTTGGAGGTTGGACGATACCTGCATATATTAAACAAGGACTACTCTGGTTAAGAAAATAAAGAAACATGGCAGAGTTTGAACAAATAATGGAGCACGTTTATGCCGGTCATCATTTTTTGTTGAGCGGAGGTGCTGGTAGTGGCAAAACTTATACATTGGTGGAAGTCCTTCGAGAGATAATCCGTGAGAATCCTACCAAAAAGGTGGCATGTGTTACCTACACGAATGCTGCCGTAAAGGAAATAGAACGAAGAGTCGCAAATAATAATTTGAGAGTTTCAACAATACATGACTTTTTATGGGATTGTATCAGCCACTTTCAGTCAGCATTGATACCTGCAATAATAAAACTGATAAATGATGAAGTTATCACCCGAAGCGTGAGCATGGAACTGCCATTGGCGGAGGATTACTTTAAGACCGTTGAAGGGTTTAAAGGAATCCAGTATAAAGCGTATTGTCGAGTGGGTGAAGGTATAATATCGCATGATGAGGTACTTGTGCTGGCAGAATACATGTATAGTACCTATCCTAAACTTTGCGAAATACTAAAAGGTACCTATCCTTTTATCTTGGTGGATGAGTACCAGGATACTAGCCCTATAGTGGTAAAGATACTGTTGGAAGAAATATTTGCACATCCGGGGCAACCATGTGTGGTCGGATTCTTTGGGGATGCTATGCAAAGCATTTATGATGATGGAATAGGAAACCTTGATGAATACAAGTATCCAGGCGGTTGTGTATATGAAGTGAAGAAGGAACAAAACCGCAGAAATCCCAGTCAAGTAATAGCCTTAGCCAATCAGATTCGTTTTGATGGTTTGGTACAAAGGGCATCTGAAGACGTTACCGCGCCCAATATGATTGACGGGCGTGTAAAAGAGGGGGTGATAAAATTTCTCTATTCTACACGAGATGGAGAGACACTGGATAAGGTCAGAAACTATTTGACTCGTGAAAACGGATGGGATTTCAACGATTCACAACGAACCAAAGAACTTAACTTGACGCATAATCTTATTGCAGGGAAAGCCGGATTTCCAAATCTAATGGAACTTCATAACAGTGATGGTATTTTAGGCTATCGCGATAAGTTGAAGATGTATATGGAGGCGGCAGGCGTTGACGGTTCTGACAAAACCTTTGGTGAAGTAATTAGCGCCATGAGAGATCACTATCAAGGAGCTTCTAATAGAGAGAAGAAAAAGGCAGAACCTACTCCCGGACAAGATATGTTTATTAGTAGTCACGCTGAAGATTATGAATTTGCAAAGAGTTTACCTTTTGTGGATTTTCTAAAGGAGTATGTAGATAAAGACCAATTGGTTGATGACAAGAAGCAAAGTGAGGACGAAGAGAGTAAGACAGGATCTAAACGTTCAGAAATTGTCAAACACTTGATGAACATCGAGAGATGCATTCAACTTTACAAGAATAAGAACATCACGGAATTTATAGCCAAAACCGAGTATAAAATACAAAATGCACAGGATAAGAAGAATTTAGCTGGAATCATGCAAAGCATAGCTGATTCTGAAGAAAGAACGATAGGTGAGATAATGGATATTGCAGAAGAGCATGGAATTGTGGTGAAAAGTGATGGATTGGAAAGATATGAAGAGCATCAGAAGTATGTTTGCCATAGGATGCGTCAGATAAAATATTCGGAGTTTCACAAATTATATGAATATCTTGAAGGCAAAACACCGTTCTCAACACAGCACAAAACAAAAGGAACTGAGTTTGCTAATGTCTTTGTGATACTTGACAATGGGCGCTGGAATAACTATAATTTTGAAAAACTATTTATTGGCGCTGATGATGCATCTGCTACCGTGGTAGACAGAACAAAAAAGATATTCTATGTCTGCTGTACAAGAGCGATGGAACAGTTGGCGGTGTATTATGACCAACCTTCTGCGGCAGTGATTGCCAAGGCAAGGGAATGGTATGGAGAGGAGAATATGGTTAATATTTCAGAGATAGGACACTGATTGCATTATGCCATATGAACTCACATATAATTTCCTGACTTTATCAATACGTCACCCAATTTCAGTTAGCCAGTCATCGGACTCGATGAGATATGCAATGTTGCGCTGCTCCTGTGACGTGCAGATAGTCCTGGTGAGGGTTTTTCCATTTTTCGGTAAGTCGATTTCAAGGGTTACAATTACCTCTGCGCTTCTAGGGACATTATCAACGGAGTACGGACATCTTGACGCTTTGAGCAACCGTTCAAGTTCCTTGTACACCTTCAGTGCAACAAAGCATATGCAAGCGTGAGCTTCTATGCGTACGCGTCCACTTTTCTGCATTGCAGTATAAAAACGACGATTTATTTAATACACTAGAAGAAGCAGACACTCACTACCACAGCTTGACCACAATGATCTTGCTCTTCTATTGGGAACACTTCCGCAAGCAGGATGCCGGTGAGGCTATATATGTAAAAATGCTGTTTGACTCTACTCTTCATACTTGTTTCTTCGTCTGATTTGTATTATATTAGCATAATAATTTTTTAGTTATGCTGCAAATTTCGACATATGCTCCAAATCTTGATAAACTGTTTGAGTCGTTCGACTTGAACTGTGGCGCTCATGTGTTAGAGTTGCCGGAGGGGAATGATTATCTTAGGGTGCTGCTGGACAATAATGTGCTGCAGTCTAAAGATGGTGTTTTCAGCTGTGGCTTGGGTTGGGACTTCATGACGCAGCAGGGGGAGCGGAGGCGTTCGCTTTTCCGAACAAATCTTTCGAACAGGGATGAAGTTAAAGAGTTGATGAACCTGATTGGAGCTGGGCCCGCCAGTGCCGAAATTCTAAAAGAAAAGTCTTCCTTACAGGGTGTTGCCGTACTCTCTCTACTCTCATGGATGGAGTCTCTTGACATGATAAGTCTTCAGAATGGGCTATATTATCCAAATCTCTCTTATGATGTGTCATCAGAGGAGGAATATGAAGTTCAAGACGGAACATACAATGTTGAGATTGACATAAAAGAGGACAAATATTCGGTTTTTGAATATCTACGGAAAATTAATAAGGATCAGATTATCCTAAACCCTGATTTTCAAAGAAACCTTGTTTGGAAACACCAGCAAAAGAGTAAGTTCATTGAATCAATACTGATGAATATGCCAATCCCTCCTATTTATCTAAAAAAAGAATCCGGCGGGAAATTTATTGTTGTGGATGGACTTCAACGTACTTCTACACTTCTTGATTTTATTAATAATGAATATGCTTTGGAAGGACTTACATCTTTGGCAAGTCTGAATGGCTGCTATTTTAGAGATTTGGATAAAGTGCAAGATGGCCTGAGCGCTCGCATTGAAGACCGTCAGTTGTATTTCTACATCATGTTGCCATCTGTTCCAATGAATATCGTGTATGATGTTTTTAATCGTATCAATACAGGGGGAACTCAGCTGACCAGACAGGAGATTCGTAATTGCGTTTTTCCCGGGCCGGCTACAAATCTTCTCAGGGACATTGCTGGTTCAGAAACATTTATTCGTTCCATAGACAAGGGCATTCAACCTTTGCGAATGAAAGACAGAGAAGCTGTCCTGCGTTGTCTTGCATATATTGTTATACCCGACTATAGGAGAGAGTATCCAGGTTCTTTAGACGAATTTCTGGAAAAAGCGATGCGGGTACTAAACAAAAAAACATCTTCCGAAATAGGTTCGCTCAAGCAAACTGCGATTTCATGTTATGATCTGACTTTCAAGGTATTCGGGAATAAGAACTTTCGTATACCGACAGAATATACAAGAGGCCGAATCAATCTTGCGATAATGGAAACGGTTTTCCATTGTTTCTACGGCATTAACTCCCTTTCGGAAAGCAAGGTTCAAGAGGCACGGACTGCAATGCAAGATTTACTTGGTGATGAGGGGTATATCAATTCTGTAGTGGCGTCCACCGCATCCGTGTCTCAGGTTCTGACCCGTTTTGAAAAGGCACATAGGTTTTTTGATAATATTTTGGATAGATGATACATAATATTCACATTACCAACTTCAAACTGTACCGAAACAGAGTATCGTTCAATGAGTTGTCTTCTATTAATGTATTGACAGGTGTCAACGGACGAGGAAAGTCTACTCTTATGCAATCTATGTTGCTGCCATCGCAGTCTCTTTTGGCATCGGTCTGGACAAATAAGATTGTCTTGGATGGTCAGTATGCCAAACTTGGGAATATGGGAGATGTGAAGAACGAGAAAGCTTCTGTCAGTGAGAATATCGTTTTTGAGTTTGAATCTGATTTGGGGCAACTTGTTATTTGTGGTAACGCTGAGTCAAATCAAGCGCAAGAGTTGGTAATCTCTAAGGTTATCGTGGACGGACATACTTCCACGGTGGATGATTCATGTATGCTTCGAGGATTTGTTCCGATATCTCCAGGAGCAGATATACCAGAACTCTCAGAGCTCTTAACGTCTGTTAGGTTTATTGCTGCGGAACGGGTCGGCCCTAAGCTGAACTATCGTCCAGCTGGAGATAAGGATGCTATGGATTGTTTAGGAGAATATGCTCCTGCTATTTTGTACGGTCATAAAGATGAACCGGTTTGCGAAAAATGTCTTGACGGATTAGTGGATATCTATCCGGGAACCATCCCGAAAGATACCGATGACAATACACTTAACGGTGTACTGAATTTTTGGCTAGACAAGATGTTCGATGGTGTGTCAGCCTCAGTTGATTATGTGTCCAACGCCAATGTATATGTGTTGAATTTCAAGACAAAGGGAAACATAAAAGAAATGAAGCCAACAAATGTCGGATTTGGCTTTTCTTATGTTTTACCTATATTAGTCGCTGGCCTGACTACAAAAGAAGGAGGTGCATTGCTGATTGAAAATCCAGAAGCACATCTCCATCCTAAGGCACAGTCTGTTTTGGGAAAATTTCTCTCATGGATTGCGAAATATTGTGGGGTTCAGGTGTTCCTTGAGACTCATAGTGAGCATATCGTTAATTCGTTCAGGGTTTTGGTGGCTCAGTCCGTCATCTCGGCTTCAGATGTGAATATCCTGTTTTTTGACGAATCTATTGCTGATGGTGTACAGCGGATTCAGATGAATGATTCAGCCCATATTGATTCTTGGCCGGAGAACTTCTTCGATCAAGAAGAGAAAGATTTGGATATACTATTGTAGATATGCCCGTGATTTCCGTTTATCTTAATGAACAGTCTGCTGTAGGTCAGTTTAACGGCCATCCATGGCAGGAGGGGCTTGACGAATTACTGGATTGTCTGGACTTGATTCGTGGCCTCAAAGAGGCTGATGGGTATTATTCTAGTGAGATCTACACAAGACCCTTTCTGTATGATAAAACATATTTTGCAACCGTTCTTAAGAGGGATAAGGATTTAAATATAAAGTTCAGACATATAATTGAAGATTTTTCACGGTTGAGTCAAGGTGATTGTGAGAGAAAATTCAGTGGTGACAAGGATTCCATACTCCTGAACTTTCAATTCGGTCCATACCCGGATGATGCCAATAAGCGCATTTTTTCATCATCCGCACTTCTTCTGTCGTATCTGAAATCAAAAGGCCTAATCTCGCCGACTTATGATTATACCTCTTCAATCCCACCTCGTGATGACGAAACAATATTGGTTGATAGGACGATTTTCACTGTAACCCAACATTCATTCCAGCGCAGGAAAATGTATAAACGTGTGGGAACTTCTGAATTGTGGTACGTGGATAATTTACATTATGGGAGAGATGCTCATTTAGAAGTATTCAATGAAACCACGAAAAAACAAATAGCCGTGAGTCATATTGAAATGATGGACTCTTTCCGTAATTTGACAAATGCGGAGAAGAAGCGGGTACTTCTGTTTGACAAAGGAAAGTAACTTGATTAATGCCATCAACACATAGGATTATAGATAAATAAAATCACGGCCATCCGGAGAACGTGAGTTTAACATTAAATTGTATAATTAATCCATAGTTCTTATTGTAATAAGTT
>ENA-OOWC01000109-OOWC01000109.1-human-gut-metagenome-genome-assembly--contig:-NODE-109-length-17776-cov-6.276113_pt1 | contig 17776 bp, 15 predicted proteins | sample MGYA00241403_ERZ501313 | MGnify/ENA primary metagenome ERZ501313 (study PRJEB25962, sample SAMEA2042360) | human gut metagenome | biome: human gut; feature: human-associated habitat; material: faeces... | reverse complement strand
AAAATTACCTGTCAAAACTTTTGGAGGCGAACGCATTTTGATGCGTCCGCCCTGATAGGCTGAAAAAAACATTTTCTGTGGTTTAACGATTTGAGTTGACCACACTTAGTGTTATTTTTAACTACCCAAAAGCTACAGATTATCACAAAACAAAGAAGAAAAGTATAAAATTGACTGATACTATTTGGTTATTTACTCAAATTGTCGTACCTTTGCAACGAAAACAAAACAATTAGTATGAGAAAGACCATTTTACTTGTCATTATGACAACTGCTATCATATTCTCTGCTTGTACAGGCAGACAAGCCAAAGAGAAAGAGAAGGCTCTCGACACCATTCCCATGATGGTGATGCAGATACAGAAATGCAGTCGTCTATATACAGCCGAGGCACAGGTTCACAGAATCATCACCCACGACGACCAACTCAGACTGAAAGGCTCTATACTGAAAAACGAGTTCGACATCAGTCTGCCTGGAGGAAAGCGCAAGGTTGCCATCCCTATGGACGCCACCCTCAAGGCATATATCGACTTCAAAGGCTTCATCGAAAAGAACGTGAGACGGCAGGACGAGAAGATAGAAATCATCCTCCCTGATCCTAAGGTGGTGCTGACAAGCAGCAAGATAGACCACGAAGGAATCAAGAAATTCGTATCGCTCACACGCAGAAACTTCAGCGATGAAGAACTCAGCAGCTACGAGCAGGAAGGACGAAAGGGCATCATCAACGACATTCCACGCATGGATATTCTGGAAACAGCCCGCCAAAGTGCCGCGCACACCTTGGTACCCATGCTCGTCAACTTGGGATTCAAAGCCGAGAACATCAAGATTAGTTTCAGAAAGAAGTTTACCTCATCCGATCTTTCAAGCCTCATCGACGGCACATCGGTTGAGAACAAGTAAGGTACTACAGATATGAGAAAATTTGAAATCATCGTCATACTCCTGCTCATCGTCATCATCGGCGGAGGTCTGTACTGGCTCAACAAGGACAACTCCATCTCGATGCAACAAGAAGGGAAGACCACGCTCTCGCCTACACAGATAAAGAGTATCGAAGCCATCGGACAGTGGGAATTTCTGTCCATCAGCGACGAGGAACTGATAGACACCGTGAGAAAGGGACTCATCAGCGACGACGAACTGGTAAGAATCTACTATGGCACCCTCAGGCTGGGCATCAACATGCGAGAGGTGGGCACTGAATGGCTGAGCGCCGAGGGCGACACCATTATCTGCACCCTGCCTCCTATCAGGCTCCTCGACCGCAACTTCATCGATGAGGCAAAGACACGTTCGTTCTTCGAAGAAGGCAAATGGACCGGTAAAGACCGGCAGGACATGTACAAAAGAGCCTATGAAGCTATGAGCAGACGATGCTTCACAAAAGCCAACATCGCCAAGGCAGAGGAAAATGCCAAGGCGCAGTTTGAGGGAATGTTCCAGGCCATGGGTTACAGCAACGTAAGGATAAGAATAGAACATGGGATCATAAAAGAGACAGACAAATAACAAACAGGTAAAAAATAAGAGAGATTATGGATACACTAAACGACATTTTCGCAACGCTAAGCTCATTCTTGTGGGGTTGGCCCATGATTATTCTGCTCTTGGGCACACACCTCTTTCTTACGATCCGTCTGCATTTCCCGCAGCGTAAGATTTTCAAGGCCATCAAGTTATCCGTCAAGAAAGACAAGAATGCCACGGGTGATGTATCCCAGTTTGGCGCTCTTGCCACTGCACTTGCCGCCACTATAGGTACGGGCAACATCATCGGCGTGGCAACAGCCATCGCCCTGGGTGGTCCGGGTGCTGTGCTGTGGTGCTGGCTGACAGGTGTATTCGGTATATCCACCAAATATGCCGAGGGTTTATTGGCTGTCAAGTATCGTGTGAAGACCCAGCGCGGCCGCATGTTGGGTGGTCCTATGTACGCCTTGGAGAAAGGTCTGGGCTGGAAATGGCTCGCCATCCTCTTCGCACTCTTTGCCGCGATAGCCTCTTTCGGCATCGGCAGCACCGTACAGGCAAACGCCATCTCTACCCTCGTAGAAAACCAGTATGGCATTTCTCCCTACATCACAGGAACCGTTGTCTGCGCCTTGGGAGCAGCCGTCATCATCGGAGGAGTGAAATCAATATCAAGAGTATGTGGAATGCTTGTTCCCTTCATGGCACTTTTCTATGTGTTGGGATGCATCTATATTCTCTTTGTCAACCATGCCTATCTGTGGCCGGCTATCAAGGTTATCTTTGAGTCTGCCTTCACTACCCGTGCGGCAGGAGGCGGTTTTGCTGGCAGCACATTGATGATGGCAGCCCGATATGGTATAGCCCGTGGTCTGTTCTCCAACGAGTCGGGTCTTGGTTCTGCTCCTATCGTAGCCGCAGCTGCACAGACACGCAACCCTGTGCGCCAGGCTCTTGTTTCATCGACAGGCACCTTCTGGGACACCGTCATCATCTGTGCCCTTACAGGTCTGGTCATCACCTCAAGCATCATTGCCTACCCCGACATCGACTATCACAACGGAGCAGCCCTTACGAAGGCTGCCTTCAGCAAGATACCTTACATAGGAGCACCCTTGCTCACCTTCGGTTTAGCCACTTTTGCCTTCAGCACCACCTTAGGTTGGAGCTATTATGGCGAGCGTTGCGTGGAGTATCTCAAGGGCAAGCGCTGGATGCTGACCTACCGTGTGCTCTACATCGTCAGCATCTTTGCGGGCAGTGTCATCGGACTGGAGATGGTGTGGAACATCGCCGACTGTATGAACGCCCTGATGGCCATACCTAACCTTGTATCCCTGCTCTGCCTCAGCGGCATCATCGTACACGAGACACGCAAGTATCTGTGGCGCGACCGGTTGGACCGCGACATGGATGAGAGCGAGATAGAAGAACTGGAAAAATAATAATAAAAGCTACAAAAGAAATATGGCTGTCAACTCTCCTAAGGATTGTCGACAGCCATATTTCTTTAAGCGACCGTTCAGTCTATCTGATATTGCAGATGCCGCATCTCATGGCCTCCCCATGCAGAATCATTGGCGTACAGAAATCCCACCTTATTATATAAAGACTCCGCGCGAGGGTTTCCCTTGTCGACAAGCAGTCCTACAGCAGGCAATCCCATCTCACGTGCACGCTCGATGACTGCTTTCAGCAAATGTTTGGCAATGCCATGCCCCCGGAACTCTTCCGACACAGCGATGCTGTCGATGTAAAGCTCGCCAGACTGTGTCTCGTCGTCCATATCTGAATAGTCGATACCAAACTCCCGTTGAGCAGCCTCTATGAAACGACGGCGCAAACGATGCAGCTCACCTCCATCATAAGATACACAGATGCCAGCCAACCGACCATCATCAGTAAAAGCACAAAGCGTATTGCGATAGCTGTACTGGCTGTCATCGAGAGCCACCAGTTCCGTCATTACCCGTCGGAAATCCTCTATCGTATGATCTTTACCTGCCAGATTCTGGCAACACTCATGATTCATCGCCTCCATAATGAGGGAGGCAATAGGCGCTGCCAAACTGGCAGTAGCCCCTTCTACTCGTACATTCATTTCTATGTCTTTTATTTTCTTACCACCTCAATATTCGTACCACCAGGACGATACAGATAGCCCACACATTCGGCAGCACTATTTTAAACATTTTGTTCCTTACGCCAGGCTGCTGGCGTCTTGCTCTCAAAGCGCGAGAACACCCTTGAGAAATAAGAGGACGAGGAGAAACCGGAATAGATAGCCACCTCTTCCTGTTTGACATTCGGATTCTCACGCATATAGCTTTTTGCCTCTTCCAGACGCAGCTTCGTAATCCAGGTGCTGAAGTTGGTACCGTGTTTATGGTTGATATAGCGAGACATATATAGCTTGTTGGTACCCATCTCTGCCGCCAAGTCATCTATCGTCAACTGAGGAGCGAGGAACCGCTTTTCGGAAATCCATCTCTTCACTTGCTCGCCAAAGAGCTGCTCATAGTTGTCTGTCTTCGAGGATCTCAGTTTTTCTGTATCTGTCTCCATCCTTTCTCTGTCCGTTACCTCAGCGCTGTTCAACTTACCATACATGGAGGCATAGTTGATGAAACTGATGGCTATGTAGAAATTGGCAGAGACGACATAAACCTGGAAAAGATAATTGTAGATAATGCCCCCAAGCAACGTGGTGAAACACAGCACACTGATAAGGATGATGAGGATGACACTCTTCTTGATCCAGAACATAAACTGCTGCATATCCTCCGCAAAGTAATTGTCCAGTTTACTCCTCTTCTCATTATATAGGATATAGAAACGTCTCAAGAACAACACGTATTGCACAAAGAATATGAAGAAGGGGAACCACGAGACCCAAGCACCCGCTTTGCCAAAGACTCCTATGGTGGAAGTTATCATCAGGGCAACAGATGTCAGTAAGACAATCCAGTCCTTACTGAAGTTTCGCCACGACATATACTTCTCGTCCAACAAATAGAAGAAAGTAGAAAAGAAGAAGATGGCTTCCAGACAGAAGAAGATAAAATCAGAGCACTTGATATATGGATTGAGCTCTTTCCAATCGTCAGAGGTGTAAATAGCTAAGTAGACGAAAAGATTCAATCCCATGATAAAATATGTAGTTGCCAAACATCTCTTCGCCTTGCGATAAGGAAGATATTCGGCAGCAAGAGGCACTTTTCCGAACAACAGGACAATGCCGAGGCCAAAATAAATGGCTCCAACACATTGAATCAACACAATGAAATAATGCTCTAACAACTCTATCATATACAATTTTAATTACGCAATACAAAAGTACAAAAAATAATTATTACCCCCCCGAATTAAGACAAAAAAGCGACATTTTTCACTCTTTTTACACTTTTGCGTCATTTTTTCCATTTTTGAAATTGTAAAAAGAGTAATTTTTCTAATATTAAAAGTATTCACTACAAAGTTTCCACTATCTTTGCAAATGTTTAAAACTGGCGCTCCAACTATTCATCACCAAGAACTGAGCGTCGGAAATAGTATGAGTAAAACTTACACAAAGACTTTTCTAAATTGAAATGAAATGAGAAAAAAGCTACAACAACAGAACAACGAAGCAGCACAAAAGAGATTCACCACATTCATTGCTCTCCTTGTCGTGCTTCTATTCGTCATTGGAGGAAGTCTCCAAGTACAAGCCCAGGATACCAATACGAATGGAACCCACATCACGGGCATCGAATCGCTGACAGGTTGCAGCAAGGAAGATGTAAGAAATGCTGTAATCAGAGACAACACCTTTCCTGAAAATGACAAAAACAAGATCTTCTTCCTCTACAATGTCAAGACGGGTCTGCTGCTCAATGCAGGAGGCTATTGGGGAACTCATGTCTCCTTGAAAGAATACGGAATGCCGCTATGGATACATATCGACAAAGAAGGCTGGATTCACCTTGCTCAGAAGTTTGACTCGAAGGAATCGAAAGAAGAGGGCAACTACCTGGAATACGAGACTGGGAATAGTCCTGAGGAAGACAATGGTGTGTATATTGACAGAGCATATATTTATAAAGGACTCATATCGGAAAAGATCGTCAAGAGAGGTTGGGAACTGAAGGCTGTTTCTGGCAAGACCAACACCTACAGGCTATACACGCACAATAACACCTCATCTTTTCCAAACATATCACCTAAATTTGACGAGACCAAGTATTACCTCATCGCAGCCAAGACACAAGGCGATGTGGACAAGAACTGCTATGCCGTGGAAGCAGGAAGCGCAGACATAGCCAAAGGCAACGACGAATGGAGATTCCTGTCTTACCAACAGATATTAGATCTCCAGGACAAGAACACCGGCAACATCATCTCGTCCATCGACTTGACCTTCCGTCTGCAATGCCCAAGCTTCTCTCGTGAAAATGCGGCTATGCACAACTGGAAGGCTTATCAATATGGAGGAAGTGGCAAGATCAGATTGGGCTTGGAGCATTATTACAAACCTTTCGTTAAAAACAGCAATGGAACAACAGCCGGCAGCAATATCAAGATCAGCGATTCATATACCAATGATTTCGAAGACAAAACGATAAAAAACTACAAATTTCCCGATGGCAGCAATGCTATCACGTTCACAGAAAACGAGAATTACGAGCGTCATTGCGGTAAGTATTATTGCGCTGATGCCAAGAATTTCCGAGGCACCATCTACCAGGATGTCAAAGTAAGTCATAGTGGTGCATACGTCATCGAGTGCAAGGGATTCTCCACTACCACTAAGGCAAAGCTCTATGCCTGCTTGGTGAAGAGCGACAACACTGCGGACACCCAAACGATGCATGCCACCATCTTGGGACAGACTGATTACATGTCTGCACAGGAAAAGAAAGCGCTACATATCGAAGATCAGAATATGGACTATGCTGCCAAGGAATTCTACGGCAGTCACAAATACTTCAACAGTGTGCTGGTACAGGTGCCAGAAGGTGGCGGCACTATCCGATTCGGTATCGAAATCGGAACGCAGGATGACAAGGAGCCTGTGGCATCAGAGAAAGAGTGGACGGTATTCGATGACTTCCGCCTCCTCTATACAAGCAGGACAACTGATGGCGACTTGGTTCTCGATCAGGACAGAGACAACCTGGATTATCTGGAGAATTGCTCCAACACCTACAAGAGCGTGACTCTCCACCTCAACAAGACCTTCGACAAGGACAAGTGGAATGGCTTCGTCTTGCCCGTAAGCCTTACCAAGGACCAACTCACGCAGGCATTCGGTCCTAACGTAAAACTGGCAAAGCTCAGCAAGTTGACCAGCAATGAGATACAGTTTGTCAGCATAAACATGAGCACGGTTGGAAACGACGAGATAGCAATGCAAGCCTACATACCTTACATCATTTTCCCTACCAAGCATGCCGAACAGGAACAGACACCAGCCTACACGGCATTGCTGAGTAAGATAGTCAACGGCCAGGCAAAGGATGAACGGGTGATTATCGGCAAGAACCATATCGACATTCCCAATGTCACATTCGCTGTAAACGGAAAAAACGAGAACGACCTCAGCAATATGAATACAACGAACTGGACAACCAACAGCAGTTTTGACGTTGACGGTCCAGGCACTTCATTCGTCACAGGCAACGGCATGACTGCCTTTGGAACATTTGCCAGAACCTTCGGAACAGGCACACAGAATACAAAAGAGGGCGATGCTAATTACGGCAAATGGACCATCACGGACAAGTCAACCATCATAGAGGGTCGCAGCGACCTAAAGGGCTGCTACTTCTTCTCCAATGGTAAGATGTATTTTTCTGATATAAGAACAAGAGGCTTGCGAGGCTTCAGCGTATGGTTCGCACCTAAGTCCGCCTCTGATGGCAAATCTGCCAACGTTTTCCTTGATGGTGTATCCTTGGACAAGACCACAGGCATCAACCCCATCATCTATGGCGAAGAAGAAAGCAGAATTGACAGATTCGCCCATGGCATCTATAGCCTGAATGGTCAACTCATCAGCAACAGCAGTTCCTTGGACGGACTTCCAAGTGGAATCTACATTCTGAACGGCAAGAAAGTCATCAAGAGATAATCGGGAGCTACAAGTCTTGAGCAAGAAAGCCAGGACTAACAAAACTATTAGTAAAACACTCAAAATCGACAGACGATGAAAAAAAGATATATGTGTCCTATGACCACAACCATCATGGCTGAGACTTGCAGCATCTGCGCAGGCTCTCCTCCCAAATGGGCAGTATACCCAAAGCAAGACGACCCTGAAGTGCCAGAAGAGCCATCCAACTGGGGAGAAATCATCTGGGACAAGGGAGAAGGTACATTCAAGAAAGAAGAAGACCCGTTCGACCCAGACAACTGGTAAAAGAAATACCAATCTGCATACGTGAGTATCCTTCTTACAAACTGAACATTCTCATGTACGGAAGTTCTGTAAGAAATTACAATATCCGAGAGCGTAAGAACGCAATCATACCACAAAAAACTCGCAAGACTCTACTGAATCTTGCGAGTTTTTATGTTTACATGAATCGCTATTCCTTCATCATAGATAGCTGGTAGTGACTTGAATGTAGTATTTGTTTTTGGCGTCATGAGCATCAGGTTTTTGATGTCGTTATTAGGTTTATTCGGTAGCAGGCAGGTGGGGTATTTAAAGCTTCTCAGAACTTTCTCGTATCTTGAGAATCATCGGAACCACCTCCTTATATATCTTATTATCTCCATTGATATTTCTCATGAGCAGTTCGCAGGCTTTTGCACCCTGCTCGTGCGCCTTGTCCATAATGGCAGTGAGACGAGGAGTAACAAAGGCAGCAGCATCACCATCGGTGAAACCGATGATGGCCACATCTTCAGGTATGCGAAGTCCCTTGGCCTTGATGGCATCAAAGGCTGCATAGGTGATGATGTCATTAAAGGCAAGAATGGCATCTGGCGGATTGGGGGCCTCAAGCAGTCGGAGGGTATTGTTGCGAGCCACCTCAAAGTCTATCTTGTCGCACACCACAAGGTCTCGGTCTATCGTGATACGGTTTTCACGCAAAGCCTCAAGATAACCATGTTTGCGTCGGCGTACCATATCCAGATTATTGGGTCCTCCGATGAAGGCTATCCTCTTGGAGCCCGTCTCTATCATGTGTTGAGTGGCTTCCTGTGCTGCAACATCTCCATTAGCCACCACCTGCGAGAATTTGTCTTCGAGACAGCATCGGGCAAAGAATACGAGCGGAATGCTCATGTCATGGAGTTGTTCGAAATGGGAATAATCCACAGTATCCTGTGCCAGACAGGCGATGATGCCTTCCACATGCATATTAAGGAAGTTGTCGAGGGCACGCTCTTCGCGTGTATGGTCCTCATGACTGTTGGCACTGATAACAGAGTAGCCCTGTTTGGAGGCATAATCTTCTATACCATCAAGCACAGCTGCATAGTAATGGGTTACCAAGTTGGGAACGATAACTCCAATGACCCTTGGCGCTTCCTTGCGAAGGCTTTGCGCAAAGGGATTGGGACGGTAGTTCAACTGCTTGGCAAGCTCTTTCACTTTTCGTGTCATCTCCTCTCCCACCTCATGGCTGTTTCGCAAAGCTCTTGATACGGTAGCTATGCTCACGCCCAGATGGTCGGCGAGATCTTTGAGTGATGTTCTGCGTGGCTTCATGTGTGGTAAATAAGTTTATGCTATATTTTAATTTCAACATGGCATCTTGCTGCCTTTTTTGTACAGAGATAAAGCAAGCAAGCGCAATGAAAGTTTGCTTTCAAATTGCCGAGTGCCGCCAATCTTGTGCAAAGATACATCATTTTTTCGTGAATCGAAAACGTTTACGTGCATTTTTTAATGAAAAACATATTAAGGTTTCTTTTTTTCTTGTAATTTTGCACTCAGAAAAGTAATGAATAGTTGATAATAAGTTAGTTAGAAAATGGGAGCTTAGTGATGTCGTGAGACATTTCTAAGCTTTTTTTGTGCGCTTACTTAAAGGCACTGCGCCTGTCGTGCCAATATATCACTCAACTTTCGCAGGGTGTGGGAATTTATTGAAGTTAGATATAATATTCTGCCGAGTCGATGAGTCCTGCTCTCAAGGCATACTTGGTCGCTTCATGAGCATTGTTGACATCGAGCTTTCTGAAGATGTTCTTGCGATGAGTGTTGACAGTATGAAAGCTGGAGAAACGTTTTTCGGCTATTTCCTTGGTCGTCATACCGAGAGCTATGTCTATCAGAATCTCTGTCTCTGTCTTGGTGAGTTTCACTTTTTCCTCAGTCTTGGCAGGTGGCGGTGCAAGAAGCACCTCCGTCATGTGCTGGCAGATAAAGCGATTGCCCTGCACACAATACAGAATGGCAGCCTTGATTTCCGACAGCTGACTATCTTTGGTCAAGATACTGAACTGCGTACTGCTTGCTATGAGCACACGTACAAAGTCCACACTCAGATCTTCGCTGAAGAGCAACCATCGGGTGTGGGTGAATCGCTGGTGCAGGATGAGCAACTCATCGGCATCGTTGATATCGAAGAGCGTATAGTCAAGCACTACCACCGCATCGTCGTCATCCTTCAGAGCAAGCATCAATTCTGCCTTGTCCTCTACGTACTTCCACTCAATTCCAGGCATTTCCTCCTTATCGCCAACATTCATCTGCTGAATGATGTGAACCAGTCCCATACGGGTAATGTCCTGTCTGTCTGCCAACAATATTCTCATCGCATGCTTGTTTTTATGTTGATATTTTCTGCCTATACTCTTTCACACATTCTCCCATTTAGAATGTCATCGAGAATCCGAAACGTATGCCCCACTTGCTGATGTCCTCATTATTCAGATAGGTGAGACGGCGCACATACTCTACAGCAAAGAACTTGAATATGTTGTGTACACCAGCCACACACTCCCAGTAGGGTGTATTGTTCATCACGTGCGATTTGCTTGGGAACTTAAACAGCTCCGTATCCCCTTGGTTTTTCTCCAAATAAGGATTGTTTTTATCGGTGAGGTTTCCCCATACGCCTTTCACGGCGAAATATTCACGCCACTTCAGCTTCTTGATGAGCGGAATACGGTTGAGCAACTTGCCGTTCATATCCCACGACAGAGACGCAAACACCTGACGGTCGTTGAGAAACTCCCAGTCTCTCATCAGGCTCACACTCGATTCAGACTCAAAGTACGAGAGGTTGACAGGCGGCAGGATGAGCATCGGGAATGGCACCTTGTTCCATTGAGCCTGTCCCACAGCATGGAAGTCGAGATAACCGAAACTGCCAAGCCACTGTCGCTTATAGATACTCACTTTCGTGATGTTGCTGTGATACTGTCCACCCATAAAACCTTTAAAGCCCATGGTATGCGAGATTCCTATCTCTGGACTGTCGAGGTTGATAGGCAGTCGTTGCTGCTTGGTGTTGACATAGGTGACTCCAGGATTGTAATTGATGCCCACATTGATGTCGGTCATTCTGATTTTCTTCACCTCGTTTCCATCCAGTGTGAAGTAGTGCAGATTGCCTGCAGTACGGTTGCTCTGCCAGCGTATACCGGTATTAAAACGCAGTCCCCAATCGGTCTCGTAGGTAAAGGCGATCCGCTGTCGATGATAGAGGAACATCTCGTCCTGCGTTGCCGCACGGAAGGTCATGAAGATATTGTCCTTGTTGTGCTGCAGGTTGTCATCAGAAGGCGACATGATGTCACGGGACACCTCAAAGGTAACATTCCGCATCGGGAACTCGAAGGGACTGTTTTTCTTCTTGTTGAGCGAGTAGGTCAACACATGTCCTGTATACCATTCGTTACTCTTCGTACCATAGGCCGCATAGCCGTTCCAGAAGAAATGGGGATTGAGCGCAGCCATGGTACGACCAGCCAGACGAAGACGTATGCCGTCTACATAGTTTTTAGACAGATAGGTGTTGACAGGACCGAGGTCGAACTTACTTTTCTTTCCGCCCGGACCACTTCCTATCTCCACATAGTTCTCCATGAGAACCTTTACACCCAGGATGATCCACTTGAAACCTTTGGAATTCTCCATGCGGTGGATGAAACTGTCCATCGACGATTCACTCTTGGTCAGGTCCACCTGCCGGTACTTGTTCCAGTAAGCCTCATCGCGGTTCATGGCATCTATGTCATGCCGCACTTTAGCCTTGCCCTTGAAAAGTACCTTGGGCAGTTCGTCGAAGGAATAGTCGGTAAGTCGGGTGTTGCGCACCACGAGCAAGTCTTGCAGCACCTTGTTTGTATGTATTTCCGCCACCATATCATCCTTGGAAAGCACCCATTCACCATTGTCCAAACGTGTGAATTCCTGCTCTATCTTCATATCCTTCACCCAGTTCACGTCGCTGTTGTGAGGCATATAGAGATTGCATTTCTTGACATGCAGCGTACTGTCAGCTGTCACATACAGTTCGCCACGGAAACCGAAGTCCTGCGAGTTGGCAGGAATAAACTGCAGATGATAGCAGAGGTCGCGCTCCACATAGACCGTGTCCTCTATATAATAATGATAAAAGGAAATAGCCGTTCTGCCGATAGGCGACGGGAAGGGATACTGCAACAGGCGCACATAGTCGTCATAGATATCCACATCGGTAAACACGTCTTTCATCGTGGTACTCAGAATCTCACCCGTCTGTATCACCTGACCAATACCATTAGTCTGCTGTCCCTTGATGATATCTTTCTCGCTCTTGGGATCTTTGCGATAGATATGCTGCGATACCGTCTCGTCGACACTCACAGGGAGAGTGAGTTTACCATTATAGGGCGATTTCTCCACCTGGTCGAGCAGATATTGTCGTTTACTGAAAAACTTGCCTTCAAGCTGTTCTTTCGAAAGGTCGTTCAGGGCAAGGGTTATCTTCTGATATTTGTCATACTGATAGTATGGATGGTTGGCCAGATCGGTTTTCTTCTTGGCTGCGATAACGCGGCGCATCAGCTCCACAGCAGGATTGTCCTTGCGCTTGTACTTACCCCGTTTCGACTTCACCACCACTTCATTGAGCCTACGGCTGTCATCCTTTAGTTTTATCTCAAGGAAGTTGGTGTTGGCGTCCACCTTCACCGTCTGCGTCTTGTAACTCAAGGCACTCACGGTAAGCATCCAACCTTCATGCTTTTCTATGGAGAAGCGGCCTTCGCCATCGCTCGACACAGCTATTCTGTGTCCTCGGTACTGCACGCTGGCATAAGGTACAGCAAATCCGTCAACGTCAATGACGCGACCTGATATTTTCTGTTGTGCCATCATCTGCTGTGTCAAAGCAACAAGCAGCACAACCATCATATATATGCGGAGTTTAATCTTCATGTCCTAAATACCTTTTTGTTTTTTATAACTCTTCTCTTTCTTGTAATTCTTTCTGTCTTTATCAGGGCACACTCTCCCCTTAACTGATTTTGATTGCAAAGTTATAAATATTATCTGAAAAGAGAGGAAAACTTTTTAATTAATTTAGTTTTTTACCTTATTTTTGGCATATTTGTCGAATATTGGAAAAAACTATTTGGTTATTTAAGGTTTTTGGCGTAATTTTGCAAACTGAATGTTTTCGTTAAGCCAAATGGCGAACTCTTATACTCAAGTATCGCATGCGGTTCAAGTACGGGCTGAAGGCCCAAAAGCTCATAGCCCAGGGCAATGGACGCAAGCAGCACGCCCTGAAGGGGCAGAAGCTCTTAGCCCAGGGAGGGCACTGAAAAAGTCCCTTCATGGGTTATGTTAGTTTAACATTCGATCTTTGAAATAGTGTACCCAAAAGTTGAATATGTGCAATATTTTTTGTATCTTTGTAGAAAAATACAAGGCTCTATGCTAGAACTGCAACAGACCATATCATTCAGTGATTATTCAAGTTTGTATGACTTGATTATCCCAAAAGACAACCTGCTCCGCCGGATTACTGACCTGGTGGACTTTAGTTTCGTATACCAGGAATTGCAGGACAAGTATTGTCATGACAATGGTCGAACAGCAGAGAGTCCTATCCGTATGTTTAAGTATCTTCTTTTAAAGGTAATCTATAACATATCGGATGTTGATGTTGTTGAACGTACTCGCTATGATATGTCGTTTAAGTACTTCTTGGGATTAACTCCTGAGGAGACTAATCTGATTAATCCTAGTTCCTTGACCAAATTCCGTCGACTTCGCCTGAAGGATATGGACCTGTTGGATCTTCTTATCAAGAAGACTGTTTCTATTGCTATAGAAGCAGGTGTCCTCAAGTCTAGAACCATCATTGTTGATGCAACCCATACACATTCTCGTTCCAACCCTATCAGTGCAGCAAAGAGTTTGGAGTATTATTGCAAGGCCGTAATCAAGGTCGTTAATTCTATAGATGACAGCATGGAATTGCCAGAACTTCCTAAAGAGAAGAAGTATTCTTCTATCATGAATACAGCCAAAACGATAGTTGCAACAGTGGAAGCTGACGCTGCAACTGCCAATATGCCTGCAGTCAAGGAACGTCTTAACATGCTGAAAGAAACCATTTCCGATGCAGAGGCCCGAGGCGTAATATCAAAAGATGCGGATGCCCGTACAGGACATAAAACAGCGCATTCTTCATTCTTTGGCTATAAGACGCATATAGCTATGAGCGATGAGAGAATTATCACCGCAGCTACTGTCACCTCCGGCGAGAAGGGTGATGGACAGCAATTGCCTGAATTGATAAAGAAGACAGAGGAAGCAGGAATGGAAGTTGATTCCATTGTAGCAGATAAGGCCTATTCCAGCAAGGAAAATCTCAAAATGGCAAAGGAAAGCAATATGCGCCTCTCTGCTCGTTTAAGCTCTGTAATTGACGGTAATCGAACAAACAAACTCCCTTTTGAATACAACAAGGATGCAGATCTGTACGTCTGCCCAGCAGGGCATCTGGCGAAATGGAAAGAGATGAATAATCGCAAAAATGACAAGCGTCACAGAAACTCCAGCATTACCTATTATTTTGACGTGGACAAATGCAAGGTCTGTCCATTACGTGAAGGTTGCTACAAGGAAGGAGCTAAGACAAAAACATATGCGGTTACCATCAAGTCGAATGAACAGTTGGAGCAAATCGAATATCAAAAGACAGAAGAGTTTATAAATCTTCAGAGGAAACGATACAAGATAGAAGCCAAGAACTCCGAACTTAAGAATGTCTTAGGATATGACAGAGCCCTGTCATATGGTTTGTCGTGCATGGAAATGCAGGGAGCTTTGACTATTTTCGCAGCAAATGTGAAGAGAATCCTCAAATTGATGCAAAGTGCATAAGGGGGAAGCTGATTCCTCTATATATTGCCGAATTAAGCGCCAGAAACGTTATAGAAAGCTATTTGGGGCTATATTCCTGTCCCAAAAAGTATTCCACTTTTAAATGATGAAATGCTTCTTGGACAAGAATTAAAGTTCAAAAATAGGCTCTGCACTTAAAATTGGGTACCTTTTTCAGTGCCCTCATAAGGATTATTCCGTTGTGAATTTTGTTATGGAATCCTGAAGTTGCCACAATTCTGTATAATCTTTCATCATACTTATACTTTTTACAAGAACATGGTCATGAAAACAGGTAGAAGTATTGTTTCTTTATTCTGATAGATGACATTCTCGGTTACATCTTTATCCCAAAAGGCCAGCGTGACAAAAAGCCCAGTGTCCCCCATAAACATCTTGTACTGGGCGTAGTCCATATGTGCAGGAAGCCCCACATTAGGATTGTTTGAGTGGTGAGCGAAATTTACGATATTTATCCTAAATCCCCAAATCTTTTTGGTTAAAAAACAGAAGAATCCCCAAATGTTTTTACTGAAATACAAGAAGAATCCCCAAATGTTTTTTTCTAAAAAGCAGAAGAATCCCCAAATGTTGGCCATTTTTCCGTTGTGAATACATTTTGGGCGGGATGACTCGCCCTTTTTTATTATCATTTGGAGATTATTTCTACTTGTTTTATTGGATTTCCAATATTGTATCTTGCGAAAGTTGAGTTACATCAAATGTTGGATATATTCATCCAGCTCTTTGGGTTTTCCGTCCTTTTCACACAGTTTCGACAGCATACGTTTACGCGACATGGAAATGTCGGGCAAGTTGCATTGCATGAAGCAACTGATGGCAGAGGGGGAGAAGTGCAGTCTTGTCAGCAGGCAAATACGATATTCCTTTTTGCTTAGTTTCAATTTGATATTTGCCAAAGATGGAATCATTCCCTCAAGGGTTTCTTCTAAGTTGTCCCAGGTTTCGTCAGTGATTTTCTCTTGCGGATGACATTCTATATAAGCCAGTTTCTTATACACAAATGTATCCATCAGTTGTTTGTTTATCTCGACAAGATTACGTCCGGAATGAATGCTTTCGTATTGATTAATTTCTTTTTGGAGATTTTCTATGACAGCCTCTTTTTCTTTGATGAGAGCCGCTATTTTTGTTTCGTTCAAGTTTTTCAGATGAGCCAGTTCTGTCTTTGTAGTTTGCAATTTCAGAATGCTGGCTTTGTATAGGCGTTGAGCCACCAATAGCTTATGGTTTCTCTTCCTGATGTTTTTTCTGTAGATATAAACAGCCGATAATAAAATCAAGCAACTGCTTATAATAATAAGGTATATCGTATGTAGTCTTTGCTTTGCCTTATATTCTGCTTCTTTAGCCAGTTTTTGATTTCTGCTATAGTCATACATAGCCTGCATTTGTTGCAACTGCGATTCTCTCAACTCATAGAGTGAGGAATCATTATATTCAGAACTCAATAAGGCATACTTTGCAGCTAAAGCTGAATGATTTGTTTTTGTGTAATATTTTGCCAATCCTTTTGTGGCTGCACATTTGTTGCTGTAAGATTTGCTAAGTTTTAAGCTTTGATTCAAACAAAGAAATGCAGAATCTAATTGACCAGAAAATAAGTAATAATCTCCTTGTTCGCAAAAAATGTAAGCTTTAGAATCTTCGTAATTGTCATTTCCATTATATTCTGTCTTTTTAAAAATCTTAAATGATTCTTTTGCTCTTTTATAATCTTTCTTTTCTATATAATAACCATAATTGCATCCAAAAACAATATTTGCAATTTGGTCATATCCATGTTTTTTCAATAAATTGTATGCTTTTAGATTTATATGAATTGCAGAATCTATTTCACTCAAGTCATAAAAAGCTGTACTCTTATTTTGAAAAAACAAAATGGCATTTAATGTATCTTTTGCTAAATAGGCATATTTTGTCGCATTATTTAAAGCAGATAATTCTTGATATGGAATATGTTGTTTTTCAAACAATATTCCCATTTGTCCATATATTCTACTAAGTGTGGTATAGTCACAATCTTTTTTGGTTGTGTCAGCTTGTTCCGTAGCTTTATCATAATTCTCCAAAGCCATAGGAGCTTCATATAGGTCACGATATACACAACCAAGCATATAGTAGGCGAGCATACGTTCATTAGATGTACCATGTTTTTCGTAATAAGCTACGACATTTTTCATGATGCTATCTGAGGAAAACAAAATGTCTGCTTTGTTCTTCGCCTTATGATAGAGCAACTGATAACGCATACGTTGGGCTTTAGAAAAGTCATTTAGCTGCGGCTTTGCCTTATCCAATAGTTTGATAGCAACTTTTGCCGAATCATCATCTATATTCATGATGCTGTCAGCTTGCTGCAACAAGTCATCATATTGCTTGTCGCCATGACAACCAGCAAGCACAAATAAGGACACAATTGCTAAAAGTACTAACTGAAGTTTTTTCATTTTTTCTATATATTTATCTTCTGCAAAGATAGTGCAAACCGAAGGCAGAATCATCAAGTTTGCTTGAATGTTTTGCTGAGATGCAGCCTATCTTATGCAAAGATAATATAATTATCGGAAAAATGCAAATTGATGTGGTTGTTTTTCTTTCAGGAAACTATATTTTAGCTTTAATTTAAATGAAACTATCCTCTTGTTGATTTTTGTGAAGTTTTTATAATTATTTGTTTTATAGTGACTTATAGGACCTTTGTGAATTCCTGTGAATTTTTCATAGCCTTTTCCTTATAATTTTTCAGAAAGATCAGATTATCTTTGCACCATTGTTTTTTAAAAAATAAAGTCATCAACATGAAAAAAGTTTTTTATTTATTACTAATCGGGGGAGCAATGCTCATTTGCCCGCACCAAAGTAAAGCCGATCCTTATTATTTGGTGCGTACCATTAACAATAGTTCGTTAAAATTTGAGTATATGGCTACGCGGCCTTAGGCTGCCAGCC
>ENA-OOWC01000108-OOWC01000108.1-human-gut-metagenome-genome-assembly--contig:-NODE-108-length-17832-cov-3.809192_pt1 | contig 17832 bp, 10 predicted proteins | sample MGYA00241403_ERZ501313 | MGnify/ENA primary metagenome ERZ501313 (study PRJEB25962, sample SAMEA2042360) | human gut metagenome | biome: human gut; feature: human-associated habitat; material: faeces... | reverse complement strand
TGTTAATTAACTTGTTCATTTTCAAACGATTATGTAATTATTAACAGAGTATTGACTAATACTACCATATCTGTTATTCACTCCAAAAGGCAGACAAATGGTGTTCCAACCCACCTTTAGTGTTCTGTGCAATCTTACTATCGCATGTTGCTGCGGCACATTAATATATTCTGTTTGATTACTATATAGGTCTTTTGTGAGAAGACGCTGAAACTCAGACTTATCATTCATATAGGTCAAAAAACCAGTTGTCTCACCAGTTTTCTCATTTTCATACCAGTTTTTTGCAGCGTTATCAAAGATTACAGTTGTCTTATTTGGATCCAACCCTGCAAACACGCTTTTATTTTTAATATTTGCATATTCGTCCGTTTCCCCTTGTAAGCACGTAGGAGCCTTCTCACGGTTCACTGTGATAGTTTCCAACTTTATTTTAGCATCACCAGTAGAAGCAAATGCACCATCTCCTATGTCAGTAAACAGTGCAGGAATATTCAAATCGGTAAAAGAACAAACATTTTTATTCTTATCCGTTCCATCATGTCCATCTTGTCCGTTGCAGCCAAAAAACAGATAAGCAGGAATCTTCGTTCCCCCATTGGCAGCATAATTCTCTAACACACCATTAACAAATTCGTTGGTCATGGATCGACAGTCACCAAATACACCAGTTCCAAGATAGGTTATCTTAGCATTATTCATGTTTTCAAAGGCATTCAACTGTTTGCAGCGCATAAATGCATTTTTATATATTTTAAGTTCTTTATTAGTTTGCATTATCTTTGCCAGTTCATCACATGCTTTGAATGCTTCAGAACCAATCTCCAAGCAACCATTTCCTTGAATATTCAGTCCGGTAACTTTCACTCGATTACGAAAAGCCTGACTTCCTATTTTCGTTACTGTGCTGGGTATCTCAATAATTGTATTGTCTGCTTCGTCAGATAAATCTTTACGATTATCGTCATCTGCGAAAAAAGCATTGTCTTTTATCTCTGTAACACCCTTTATCAATCGGTTTATATATTTGGTACTCAAGGCCCAACAATTGGCAAACATAAATTTTCCAACTATATTCAGCAATTTTTTATTCGTTATATCCGTTACCGCATCATCTGTTATATCTACGGCGTCACCCTTAACATCGCTCCATATAGTTATTTTATTCAGTTTATGAGCATTAGCGAAATAATATTTACCATCATCAGCCTTACTTCCTACATTCATACCATTTTTAGGCAATTCCAACTCTTCAACATTATCCATATACATTAAATAGCTATCATCATTATATGAATCACGTATATAATCGCGCAATCTGAGATATTTGATGTGCCCACATATCTTCTTCCACGCTTCATATTCATCTCCCTCCAATATGTTTTGTTGTGCATTACCTTCTTTTCCTTTCCCATTGGCAAATGCAATACCATAAATTCTATCCAAATCTACTTTATTGTCTTTTTTGGGCAATGTATATCCTTTAATGCCATTCCCTTTCCCATCACCTTCATCCTTTACAGTCTTTCCATTAATAAGATCTCTCAGTCCGTTATGATAAACAAGTTTCTGATCATCATGGCTTACCTCAATATAATTAGACCATGCTCCCGGCTCACCCTTCTCATTGGAAAGCTGGATTTTGAAGTAATAAGTGTCCGCTGAAGCCTGTATCAAGCACAAAGCGAGCAAGATCATTGATAAAAGTAATTTTTTTTTCATATCCATAATTCCGCAACACTATTATTAATTAAACTTTTAAAAGACCTTAGCAACAAAAAGTTGCCCAGGATTATGTCATGTCAGAAATTTCACTTATCTTAGTGTTGCATTAAAAAAACAAATAAAACTCTGAATGACATTGCAAAAATTCAAATAAAATCTGAGAAACTCACTCCTTTCTTTTTAGTTATTATTTACTGAAGTTTCGCAAGTTTTGCCCCACACGCCCTGAAGGGGCAGAAGCTCTCAGCCCGTACTTAAACCACTTGCGAAACTTGAGTTATTTAAATTTGTACGCAAAGTTATAATGTTCGTGTGTGTTGTTATTCCTAATCTGTGCCAATGATGTTCTGAAAGAAGTGACTTTTTGGGTGTTACCAATCTGATAAGTTACTTGCAGCGTATTGGCAGCATGCACAAAAACAGAAAGCATGCTAACCATACAGAAAAGTAACAATTTGTAAATTCTCCTATTCATAAGCATAGTTTTTTAATTATACAATTAAGTTATTAAGTTTTCGCTTGCAAAATTACACTTTTTATCATTACGTTTATTGGCTGTGGGTAAAAAAGTGGCTTCACGAAGCAACAAAAAGAGCACAAGTAACTGATTATCTATTGTTTATCTTTTTCTTCGTTTTGAAAAATATTAAGATAAAAGGGGCATTTCATCTTGAAGAAACGCCCCCTTGTACCTGATTTATTGAACTTTCTCATGTGCGGAAGTTAGAGAAGTTATCTTAACTTCCCCATTTGAGAAAGTTGTTTTTACTTTTTTACCCTTTTGCTTTTTTACCTTTAAATATTACTTTTTCACCTTAAAGTTTCCCTTGTTGGTTCGTACGATGTAAATGCCACCAGCATTCATATCACTGACACGGCGGCCAGTGAGGTCGTAGATGCCGAGCACCTTGGCTTGCTGCTTCTTATCTGCAGTAGAAGCCTGGATACCAGTAGTAATCTTCTTGTAGAAGAAGACACCGTCGAGATTCACCTCTACACCGTTGGTTCCGCCAGCAAGGACACTCAGGATGTTATTTTTGTAAGAACTATTACCCCAGAAGGCAGGAGTGCCATATTTCTTGATTTCTGTCATTGGGATGTCGAAGCTGTACCATTCGCCATTGCGATAGAAATCGCCAAGAACTGCATATTTCTTATCTTTATCGGTGAAAGGAGCAGAGCCAATGGTGAAGTGAGCATTCTCGCCAATGACGATGGCATAAGGAGCGCTCTTGCTGATCTCATTGGTTGTCTTCATTGAGAAGTGGAGCCAGTAACTGTCGTCTATCATGCTCATATCGGTGGCTGCTGCAGGAGCATAGCCTGCACCCGACCAACCTTTTCCGCCAGCAACCTTCACGCAGGAGTATTCCTCGTTGTAGCCGAAGCTGTTGGTGCCTGTGGGTGTAGCGCCTGTCATGGTGTTCTCCCAAAGGTTGAAGTTATAGCGACTATTGTCGACATTGTAGTCGGCCTTTACCTTGCCTGCGTCCTTTACTTGATTGGCAAAGGTGCTGCCAGTGGCGATGAGTACGTAGTCGGAACCCGATGCAATGTCGAAAGTCGACTGGTTTTCGGCGTTGAGCGACTTGGATCCAAATTCTCCGAGAGTAGCGTCGACATCAGGAGTCTCGCTGCCACCCTGCTTCTTATAGAAGAACACGTTGTCGAAGATCAGCTTTGTACCAGCATTTCCACCACTGAGCGCGCAGAAAGCATTCTGACTATAGGCAGCAGCACCACCGTCCTTGTCGGGGAACACAATTCCTGCCATCTTCTTGAGCTTGCTGAAAGGAATGTCGAAACTGTACCACTCACCATCGCGCTTGAAGTCGCCCAAAATCATATTACCCTCCAATGGAACGTTGCCGAGAGTGAAACGGGCCTCACCCACACCAAACGCATGAGAAGCATGCAAGAGGGCATCATCGCCCTTTACCGAGAAGTGGAGATAGTAGTTGTCATCGAGCATGGAGAGGTCTTTTACTCCGGCAAAGCCCAATCCTGACCATCCCACGTTGGCAACAGTATAGACGGTATATTCCTCGTTAAGTCCGAAGGAATTGACACCTGTTCCTGCGCTTGGCGTATAAGTGTTGCCATTCCAGATATAGAGGTGCTGCTTGGTGTTGTCTACCGAATAGTCGGCTTTGATTTTCTCACCCATCTGCTGCATTACACCGGTGGAAGCGCTGATAATGACGTAGTCTGAACCTTTAGAGAAGTCGAAAACCGACTTACCTGTAGCATCGAGCGACTTGTAGCCATATTCTCCTAACTCGGTGGTTGTGTCCTCGAAATTTGTGTCCTCTTTCATATTATCGACGGTTTTTCCGTTGACGGTGTAGCACTCCTGTCCCTCCTTCTGGTAAAGGCGAATATAGTCTACATACATCTTCTTCTCGCCAGAATTGAGGGCAGTAACGGCTGCTCTATCGTGCACGCCTGTGAAGTTGCCGCCTATCGCCAAGTTGACGAGCATATAGAACTGCTTGTTGAAATAGTTGCCTGGCGATGTATTCAGACTTCTGTCGCTGATGTCCATGCTATAATAAGGTTTAGCAGCGTCGTCGAGATACATGTTGATGACATCGGGCGTCCACTCCAATACAAACTTGTGGAACTTGCCGTCCTGCAGGCTCGTAGGTGAGGTAGTGAACTTGCAATAGTTGGGATAGCTATTATTCTGATAAACACCCCAGTGGCAGGCGCCGCTATAGTATTTCTCCTGAGTGCCGTTCTTGATTCCGTCAAAATGTCCCATCTCCAAAACGTCGATTTCACCGCACGAAGGCCATGTTCCCGTGTTGCCAAGCAACCAGAAGGCAGGCCACAAACCATTGGCAGTCTTAGGGATCATGATGCGTGTTTCCAACTTACCATATTTGAACGACACCTTGTCCTTGGTGAAGAGTCGTGCCGAAGTAAGATCAGGCTTAGCAGAGATGATGAGTGCCTTGGTGGTTCCGTCGGGAGCGAGACCTACGGTGGCGTTGGCTTTCTGATAGCTTTCCAATTCCCAGTTGCCAAATCCCTGGTTATAGTTTCCAATCTCATAGTTCCAGGTTTTTTCGTCTACTGAACCTACGTTGTTGAACTCGTCCGCCCATACCTGTTTATAGTCCTGACCATAAGCAGGCGCCACGAACATCATGGAAGATGCAAACAGAAGTAAATTCAAATGTTTCATACGCATTTAAGTTTTTAAAGTTATTAAAAAAATCAGATTGTTGCCGCAAAATTAAGCAAAAAATCCACCCATTTTTCGGCATAAAATGGAAAAGTGGAACAACAGAAGCGCCATAAGATTCACAAACCACTAATAATCAACTGTTTAAAAGACAATCAAAGATAAGAAGAAAGTGGACAACATACGAACAGAAGCAAAATCGCACAAAAACATAATTCTACTTTTTGTCAACACACAAGAAGGATGAAAGCGCCCTTTTCTCGAAGTTCAGCTTTATAAAGCGTCCACTGATTTCAATCTTCAAGTTTCTCGCACAGTACTGATAATCAGAAATATAAGAAAAACTTTCTACTTTACAAATCCACTTTTATTTATCACTGGGTTGTTACCAACTATTTTTTTTAGTACATTTGCAAGCGGAAAAACGAATGCTTCGGTAGAAGACGAAAAAGTCGTCCACCTACATCATACCTAATAATAACGAGACACAACAATAATAAAAATCTAAACATTTAGCTTATGAAACCAACAAGGTTATTAATGGTGATGCTGACATTGTTTGTGGCAACCATCATGCAGGCGCAACAGATTACCTGTAAGGGTAACATCGCCGACGTGAGTGGCGAACCCATCATCGGTGCATCAGTAGTAGTAAAAGGTACCTCGCAAGGTACAGTTTCCGACTTGGACGGTAACTTCACGATCCAAGCCAACCCCAACACAACATTGGTCGTATCTTATATAGGATATGTGACTCAAGAGGTGAAGGCTTCCGACAAGCTGAAAATCACGCTGAAGGAAGACTCACGCACCCTCGAAGACGTAGTGGTAGTGGGTTATGGTGTTCAGAAGAAGAGCGACGTAACAGCCTCTATCGCCAAGGTGAGTGCCGACGACCTCGACGGCAAGGCGGCAGTACGTGTCGACAACGCACTGAAGGGTTTGGCCTCAGGTGTTACCGTCACTTCCTCATCAGGTCAGCCTGGTGCTGCCTCTCAGGTTCGTATCCGTGGTATCGGAACCATCAACAACAGCAACCCTCTCTACATCGTTGACGGAATGCCTATCGAGGGCGGTATCGACTATCTGAACCCCAGCGACATCGAGAGCATCGAGGTGCTGAAGGACGCTGCCTCTGGCGCCATCTACGGTACACGTGCTGCCAACGGTGTCATCCTCGTCACCACCAAAGGCGGCGAGAAGGGCAGAGTGCACGTGAACTACAACTTCTCTTACGGCTGGCAGAACCCATGGAAGCACCGCGATGTGCTTAACGCCACCGAGTATGCTGTGATGATGAACGAAGGTCTTGTCAACGCAGGACAGGCTCCTATCTATGCCGATCCTTATCAGTACGGCAAGGGCACCGACTGGCAGGACGAAGTGTTCAACGACAACGCCGGTGTTGTCAACCATGAGGTGAACGTCAGCGGCGCTTCCGACAAGATCAACTATTACCTCTCTATGGGTTACTATCATCAGGACGGTATCGTAGGCGGCAACTACGACCGAAGCAACTACAGCCGTCTGTCGCTTCGCAGCAATACCAGCTACACGCTCTTCGACGACACCAAGGACCGCGACTGGCTCAACAAACTGCAGATCAGCGCCAACATCTCTTACTCACGCGTCAAGAGCAAGGCCATCGATGCCAACTCTCAGTATGGTTCTCCATTGGGTTCAGCCCTCTACCTCTCTCCTATCCTCACTCCTACCGTGAGCGGTGCAGCAGCCGAAGCTCAGAGCAATCTCTATGGCGAGCAGTACATGCTCTACGATGGAGCCGGACGTATGTACACAGTTCCTGGAAGCAGCTATCAGGAAATGAACAACCCATTGGCCATGCTCTCGCTGCCTGGCGACTTGGGCTGGAGCCATAAGTTTGTAGCCAACTTCTCTGCCGACCTCAACATCGGTTACGGCGTGAAATACCGCATCTCTTACGGAGCCGACCTCTCATTCTGGGGAAGCGACGGCTACACACCTCTCTATTATCTCTCTGGAAACAATAAGGCCACTATCACCAACGCCCACCAGTCGAGCAACCGCGGCACTGTATGGCAGTTGGAGAACGTGCTGACTTGGGACAAGACCTTCAACAAGCACACCATCAACCTGGTGGCAGGTCAGAGTGCGATGCAGAATACAGGCATGAACCTCTATGGTGCATTGCAGAACCTCAAGGACATAAACAAGCCTTTCATGAACAATACGAGTGCCGCCCAGAGCCGTGGCGAGATGTCTGCCAGTGGAGGACCTGCTTACGAACACACACTGAGTTCTTACTTCTTCCGTGCCAGCTACAACTACGACGAGCGCTACATGGCACAGTTTACTGTACGTCGCGACGGTAGCTCGCGCTTCGGTGCCAACAACCGCTACGCCACCTTCCCTTCCTTCTCTTTGGGATGGAACGTCATCAACGAACCTTACTTCCATGCTCCTGACTGGTTGAGCAACTTGAAGATTCGCGGTAGCTGGGGTAAGAATGGTAACGACAACATCGGCGACTTCACCTACGCTGCCTGGACAGCTTCGCCTTACAACACCATCCTGGGCAAGGGCGAGACCGTTGTCAATGGTGTACAGGCAGGCTCACTTGCCAACCCCGACCTGAAGTGGGAGGAGAGCGAGCAGACCGACTTAGGTATCGACTTGGGATTCTTTAAGAACGCCCTGACATTCAGCCTCGATTATTACATCAAGAAGACCAACGGCATGATCATCAGTATGCCTATCCCTAACTATGTGGGAGCCGGCGCACCTCTTGGCAACGTGGGCGACATGGAGAACAAGGGTCTTGAGCTCGAAGCCAGCTACAAGTGGAACATCGGTAAGGCTAAATTCCACGCCAAGGCTAACGCCTCTTATCTGAAGAACAAACTGAAGAACCTCGGCAACACCTCTGGCTTCTTGGAACTCGGTGCTATGCAGAACACCGGAACCATCACACGCGGTTCTAACGACGAACCATTCCCATACTTCTACGGCTACAAGACAGCCGGTATCTTCCAGACCATGGACGAGGTGAAGGCATGGGTCAACAAGGACGGCGAGATGTTGCAGCCTAAGGCTGTGCCTGGCGACGTGCGCTTCGTCGATGTAGACGGCAACGGAGCCATCGATGCTGCCGACCGCACCAAGATAGGTAAGGGAATGCCCGACTGGACCTTCGGTTTCACCCTCAACGCCGAGTACAAGGGCTTCGACTTCATGATGATGTGGCAGGGCACTGCCGGCAACGACATCTTTGATGCCACACGCCGTACCGACGTGCAACCAGCCAACCTTCCTTCTTATCTGCTCAACCGCTGGACAGGTCCAGGCACTTCCAACAAGTACCCACGCTTCGTTGTCAACGACGGAACCAACTGGCAGAGCAGCGACCTCTACATCACCGACGGTTCTTACATCAGACTCAAGAACATCCAGCTGGGCTACACCCTGCCACAGTTCATCACCAAGAAGTTCTTCGTCAACAAGCTGCGCCTCTTCGTAGCAGCCGAGAACCTCCTCACCCTCACCAAGTATGCAGGCTTCGACCCCGAAATCTCATCAGGCGACAGCACAGGAGCCACTTCGCTGGGTGTCGACTATGGTGTCTATCCTCAGAGCCGCACCATCACCGTGGGCTTCAACCTTGGATTCTAAACCTCTAAAAAACTTATCATTATGAAGACAAAGAAAATATATAAATATGTATTGATGGCAGCGCTCATCGCTCCCCTTACATTGACAAGCTGCTCGGATGACTTCTTGGACGTGACTCCTCCCGACAAGGCCACCCTGCAGGAATATTACAGCAACAAGGAGCACATCATGGAAGCTGTGGCTTCCACCTACAACCCCATGCGCCAGTACGACTGGAACAACGTGCAGTATGCTCCGCTACAGCTCTGCAGCGACATCATGGCAGACGATGTGTGGGTAGGCGGCGGAACCAGTTCCGACAACCTCTTCTTACAGAAGATGTCCAACTATGCCAGCACCCAGAACCCAGGCGATGCCCTCACAGGCATCTGGGATCAGAGCTACAAGGGCATACGCAACGCCAACGACGTGCTCACCTATTTAGAGTGGGCCAAGGCTGCCCTCACACAGGCCGACTACAACACCTTCATGGCCGAAGCCAAGGTGCTGCGCGCCTTCTACTACATGCAGGTGTGGAAGTTCTATGGCAACATACCTTTCTACTTCGAGAACCTCAAGTCGCCTTACATCGGTGAGCAGAAGAGCGCCGACGAGGTGTACGAGGCTGTCATCAAAGACCTCGAAACCGCCATCGACCTCAACGCCCTTCCTATGAAGTGGGACGACAAGAACCTGGGACGCATGAGCCAGGCTGCCGCCTACATGATCTATGCCGAGATGGTGATGTATCAGAACGATGAGAGCCGCTACGCCAAGGCATTAGGCTATATGCAAGAGATTATCAAAGACAAGCAGGACTATGACCTCAACCCCGACTACGCCAACATCTTCCTCGAGAGTGGCGAGTGGACCAAGGAGAGCATCTTCGAGATAGGCTACATGGACGACGGAGCCGTGCGTGCCTGGGGCGGTGGAGTCATCAATGCGGGCGGAACCGTCTATCCACGCTTCATCTCTCCACGCGACTACAAGGAGAGCGACGGAGTGGACAATGGATGGGGATTTGAGCCTGTAAGACTCGAGACCTTAGACCTCTTCGACGAGGGCGACGTGCGCAAGGACGCCACCATCTTCGACAGCCGTGACAAGAACTGCGACACCAAGAGCTGGCAATACACCGGACTCTGGCTCAAGAAGTATATCGCCTATAAAGAAAATAACAAGGACCAGAAAGCCGACGGTGACCTCAACTTCAACAACAACCTGCGCATCTACCGCTTCGCAGAGACCCTGCTCAATGCAGCCGAGCTCATCGTGCGCACAGGCGGCAACATGGCAGATGCCGAGGAATACCTCAACAAGGTACACCACCGTGCCGGACTCACCGACAACAAGGCTGCCACTATCGACAACATCATCGACGAGCGCCACAAGGAGTTTGTAGGCGAGGGCAAGCGCTACTGGGACCTCATCCGCACAGGAAAGGCTGCCACCACACTCGTACCCGATGCCTACGGCTACCGCACCAACACATGGACAGAGAAGAAGAAATATCTTCCTATTCCTTTGAGTGAAATCGACGCATCTCACGGCACACTGACACAAAACGACTATTAATATAAAGACTCAAGCAATTATGAAACATAACATATTCAGTAAGGCACTCCTCATCGCTGCCACAGCAGGGTTGGCACTCAGCGCGTGCAGCCCAGAGGACTTCGACGGCGTATCAGAGGCAGGACTGCCACTGGCAGAGAACGCAAAGGTGACTACCAGCGTCGACGACGAGACCAACACAGTAACCTTCAATATGGAGGGCGACGGCATCTACCCCATGTGGTACATTCCTGTTGACGGCAAGGAAGTAACCAAGAACCCCGTCTACTCCACCGTCAACCCACTGCAGAAGATATGGGTCAATTCGGGCGACTATAAGGTTTACTACCGTGTGGGCAACCGCAACGGTATGTCGCAGGGCATGGGCGAGACCACATTCCACGTCAACAACACCCTCGTCGACTTCAACGAGATCGTAGGCAAACTGTCGGGCAAGGAGTGGCGCATCGCCGCCACCGAACCCGCCCATCTGGCGTGCGGACCTTCAGGAACCGACGGCACTGGGGATTATCAGGCTGGACCCAACGAGAAGGCTGAGTTCGGTGTGTACGACGACCGACTCACCTTTGGCGCAGACTACAGCTATACCTACAACCCAGGTGCTGGCGGAACCATGTATGTCAACAAAGGCTGCTCCCTCTTCCCCGACCATCATCAGGGCACCGAAGACTACATGGTGCCTGTCAGCGAGCAGCACAGCTCTTACAAGCTCAGTGTCAAGGGCGACGACCTCTACCTCGTCATGCCTGCCAACACCTGCTTCCCCTACATCCCAGCCGACGCAGCCTATAACGGCGAGCTCCGTCTGCGTGTAGAGAGCATTACCGGCAGCACCATGGTGCTCGTATGGGACGATGGCACTACATAGCATGGCACTACATCCTCACCTGCGCCAGCGAGGGCTTCCAGGGCTTCAACTCCAACAGCGACTGCAACTTGTGGAAGAACTGCCATTTCACCAACGAGTTCTTCTATGCACCGGGATGGGCACAGATAGACGATCCGACTGTCACCGAGAAGAACGGTGCCTACACCATCGAGCTGCCTACAGCAACCACCGAACAGTGGCAGGCACAGGTCAAGTTCCTCACCGACATGACCACTAACGCGGTTACCAAGTACGACTTCTCTTGCAAGCTCGTTTCCACCACCGATCATCCAGGCGTCACCCTCAAGCTCGTCAAGACTGGCGACGACGACAGCTACTACTTTATGGAGCGCATCGACCTGAAGGCCAACCAGGAAGTTCTCTTCTACCGCAGCGACATGGATGGCATCGACATGGACAACATCACCTTAGTCGTCGACGGCGGAGGCAATGCCGACAACACCAAGCTCACCATCAGCAACATCGACTTGCAGGAACACAAGTGCGACGGTGTGGAAGCACCTGCCGAGGAAGAAGATAAGACCGTGTACAACTACAACAGCGCTTCCAATATCTGGAAGAGCCATGTAGACGACAAGGGCGACGCAGGCTTCACCACCTTCTTCTACTACGCTCCAGGATGGACCGAGATAGCCGCTCCCGATTTCACTGCCGACAAGGGCCATTACACCGTTGAGCTGCCTACAGCAACCTTCTTACAGTGGCAGGCACAGGTTCACCTCATCACCGATATTCCTGGCGAGGCCGACACACCTTACGACTTCTCGTGCAAGTTCCTGGCTAAGAAAGACATCAAGGGCGTAACCGTGAAGATAACAGACACGAGCAGCGATGACAACTTCTTCTTCATCAACACCTACGACCTCAAGGCAGGCGAGGAATATCAGGTTAAGGTTCCTGCTTCCGTCCTCAAGGAGGGAGCTGCACAGAAACTCAAGGTGGTATTCGACTTTGGAGGAAATCCAGAAGGCGAGAAGGTAGAAATCTACGATATCATCTTCCAGAAAACTGCTCAGTAATTTCATCAAAACTCAAGTTTCTCAGGTGAGGAATTCATGGGAATTCCCCCTGAAAACTTGAACAATAAACATACTAACATGAAAAAGATAATGATTTTTAGCGCAATATTCGCTGTTGCTATAAGCCTCAGCGCTTGCAGCAACAACGAAACCGACATCAGCTACGCTTCGGCCGAGACCATTACCCTCTCTTCCACCACGCTGAACTTCGAGAATGCAGGAGGAACACAGACCGCCGAGGTGGAGAGCACACACGAGTTTGCCGCCTATTCCAACGACAGCTGGATCAAGGTGACACCCACCAATCCCGTAGGCAAGAAAGCAACCATCACCGTCACCGTGGGCGAGAACCTGGGCGCTGAGCGCACTGGCAACATCACCATCTGGTCGGGTGGCTCACGCCAGAACATCACCGTCACCCAGGCCAAGGGCGGACAGAACATCACCTGCCCCATCGAGGGCTACAACCTCGTATGGAACGACGAGTTCAGCGACAACGAATTGGGACCAGACTGGACTTACGAGATCAAGCCAGCCGGATGGGTGAACAACGAGTTGCAGAACTACGTGCGCGAGGACAAGGTGGCACAGGTTTCCAACGGAACACTGAAGATCAACCTCCTCGACGATGGCGACACCATCAAGAGCGCTCGTCTCTACGCTCGTGAGTCCACAGGTTGGAAGTACGGATACATCGAGGCAAGCATCAAGCTCCCTAAGGGCAAGGGCACATGGCCCGCATTCTGGATGATGCCTGTCAATTGGCAGAAATGGCCTGGTGATGGCGAAATCGACATCATGGAGTCTGTGGGCTACGACCCCGACGTGGTTGTTTCCACCATCCACTGCACCAAGTACAACAACACCGGCACAGCCATCGAGTCTGCACGCCGCAAGATCAGCAACTCACAGACCGAGTTCCACACCTACGGCATGGAGTGGACAGCAGAATACATGACCTTCTATGTGGATGGCGAGAAACTCCTCACCTATCACAACGACGGCAGCGGCAGGGAGGCATGGCCTTTCGATGCAGCCTTCTACCCCATCCTCAACCTCGCCTGGGGCGGTGCCTGGGGCGGCGGCCAGGGCGTAGACCCATCTTGCTTACCTGCCACCATGGAGGTGGACTACGTTCGCGTATTCCAGAAGTAATTTTCCCCTGCATCTCATTAAGAAGTTAAGGAGTTAAGGAGTTAAGGAGTTAAGACATATGCTTTGTTGTTTAAAAACAACGCCAAAATACGGTTGTCTTAACTCCTTTAATTAAACCCTCAAGACATTTGTCTTAACTCCTTAACTCCTGAAAAAACTCCATTAATTAAATATTCCCTCAAGACATTTGTCTTAACTCCTTTAACTCCTTAACTCCTTTAACTCCTGAAAAAACTCCTGAAAAACACCTCAACTATCATTATTTTTTGCTTTGTTCTTGCGTGTTTTAAAAAATTTTCATATTTTTGCAGACTAACAGCAAAATACCTGAAAATGAAGAAAGCTAAACAAAGCATAAAACTCATCATTACTACGCAACTTTTCCTTGCGCTGTCAGTTCTCATTGGCCGTGCACAGACCCCAGAGAGTGTCGACTCCCTGCTCCACTGCATCGACGAGGCGATAGACCACTCTGCCCAATACGTCAGCCGCAAAGAGCAACGCATCCGACAGCTGCAGCAACAGCTCTCGCAAGCCAAAAACCTACATGCCGAATACCAACTTTCTTATCGACTATACGAAGAGTACACGCCCTTCGTCAACGACTCTGCCATCATCTACCTCAAACGCTGCATCGGGATTGCCCGGAAGACGGGCAAGCACTCAGAAGTAGGTAAGTGCCAGGCACTCATCGCCATCCGCTGCTCCAGCACTGGCAAGTTTATCGAGGCGCTCAACACCCTCAACGCCATCGACACCACCCAGCTTGACAACATTGCCAAGGGCACGTATTATATGGCTTACAACCACGTATACGGCGAAATCATATACTACCGCAACCCCATCACCCCCGAGGCGCAATACGGCGCCATGGCAGCCGAATACCGGCAACGGATGTATGCTGCGCTTCCCCCCACCAGCAATTCGGTATTTCAGTATCGTGAACTCGACGCCCTCAATGCCCATGACAATCGGGAAGCCATGCGCATCAACGACCAGTGGCTCAGCCACGTAGAGAAAGGGTCGCATCCCTACGCCCTCGTCACCCTCTACCGCTATCTGGCATACAAGGCAGAGAACGACAGCACCCGCATGATGTACTGGCTGGCAGAATCAGTCCTCAGCGACATCAGGAACGGCGTCATGGACCAAGGATCCATGTGGGAAATGGCCAACCAGCTCATGGGCCTCAACGATGTCGACAGAGCCTACAAGTACATTAGTTTCAGCAGCATCAGCGCCAACCGTTTCGGCTCACGACAGCGACTGGCCCAGATATCGCCCCTGCTGTCGGTCATCGCCAAGATGTACAAAGACGAGAACGACCAGTACAACAGGCGACAGAACTATACCCTCTGCATCATCAGCATCCTGGCGTTGATGCTCCTCATCGGCGTGTTCTACGTCAGCCGACAGCGACATAAACTCGCCATCGCAAGAGACAACCTCGCCAAGACCAACCACCAACTGCACGAACTCAATGCACAGCTCAAGTCGCTCAACGAGCAGCTCTCCTGCACCAACAGCCAGCTCTCTGTGGTCAACCACGAACTCACCGACGCCAACCGTGTCAAGGAAGAGTATGTGGGCAGATTTATGCGCCTCTGCTCCATCTATATCAACAAGATAGAGGATCTGCGCAAGAGAGTGCACAAGAAGCTGAAGGCACGCCAGTATGACAAGTTGTACGAAATGACACGTCCACAGGACTTCAAGGAAGAAGAGTTAGAGGAATTCTACACCAACTTCGACTCCGCCTTTCTCAAGCTCTTCCCCCATTTCCTCGATTCCTTCAATGCCCTGCTGCGCCCAGAAGAGCGCATAGAACAGCCCAAGAAGGAACAACTCTCCACCCCGATCCGCATCTTCGCCCTTATCCGATTGGGCATCACAGACAGCAGCAAAATAGCGGAGTTCCTGCATTACAGTGTCAACACCATCTACAACTACAGAGCACATATCAAGAAAGGTGCCATCAACGACAAAGACTCCTTCGAGGAGGATGTAAGGAAGATCGGAACGTTTTAACATCTCTAATCTAACTTTCATAAAACTCAAACAGTAATGCTGTTGGCTTTGAGTTCTTAGTGACAGAAAGGAATGACAACTTCCATGACTTCACAAAATAACTTCTGAATACAATCATAAAAATCCCCTGAAAGGTTGCCTATATGCTAAGGCTTCCTTTCAGGGGATTCTCTTTAGCGCTTATACGAAGCGCTCAAAGGCTTTATTCTACTGTGAACATAACATTCTTCGTTTCTCTACTATTAGGGCCTACCATGACGTCGAAATCGCCAGATTCGAGAACATACTGTAGGTTGGCATTATAGAACTTCAGCATATCAGGAGTTATGTGGAAAATTACCTCCTTACTCTCGCCTGCAGCAAGATGAATGCGCTGAAAGCCTTTCAACTCTTTAACAGGACGGGAAATGCTTGCCACTTTATCTCGAATGTAAAGCTGTACGATTTCATCGGCTGCACAACGACCTGTGTTCGTAACACGAATGGTGGCAGTGATGTCGGCATGGTCGTTCCACGTATCGCTGTTGGCAGAGGCTACACTCGCTTTATGGGAACTCAACTGCAATGAACCATACTCGAAAGTGGTGTAGCTCAAGCCGTAGCCGAAGGGATAGAGGGCGCCATTGCGCACGTCGAGATAGTTGCTGGCAAACTTGGCAAAACGGGGATTGTCGTCGGGCACGGGACGGCCAGTGTTCTGATGGTTGTAATAGAGAGGCTCCTGTCCTGTAGTCTTGGGCATAGAGGCGGTGAGCTTACCACAAGGCACCTTGTCGCCGAAGATGACGTCGCAGATGGCATCTGCAGCCTCAGAACCGCCAAACCACACGTTCATGATGGCAGGAAGATGCTCCTGTTCCCAAGTAAGGACGGTGGGACGACCCGAGAAGTTGAGCAGTACGATAGGCTTTCCCGTCCTGGCAAGCTGAGCGAGCAGATGGCGCTGGGCGTCGGGCATACGAAGGTCGGTGCGGCTGGCACATTCGCCACTCATATCGGCAGTCTCGCCCATAGCGCACACGATGACGTCAGCCTGGCGTGCAACCTCAAGGGCTTCTGCCTCCATCTGCGCATCGTCGCCTCGGGCGATGGTCTTGCCCAACTCACCGTCCTTCTGCTCCTGTTCGTCATACACCACGTTGCAGCCCTGTGCATAGAGCAGCGTCGCCTTGCCATCGAGGGCTTTCTCCATGCTCTCACGCAAAGAGGAATAGCGGTCGGGGGTGGCAGCCACGCTCCAGGTTCCGCTCATGTTGCTGCGCGTGTCGGCCAGGGGACCGATGAGGGCTATCTTGCCCTGCTTGCTGAGGGGCAGCAGCTGACGGTCGTTCTTGAGCAGGACGAAGGTCTCGGCGGCAATGTCGCGTGCGGTCTGGCGATGGGCAGCGGTAAAGATATCGGTCTTATGTCGCTTGCTGTCGCAGTAGCGGTAAGGATCCTCGAAGAGTCCTAACTTGTATTTAGCCTCTAAGATGCGACGGCAGGCGATGTCGATGTCAGCCTCGCTCACCTTGCCTTCCTTGACGCTCTGTTCCAGGAATCTCACGAAGCCCTGCGAGCACATGTCCATATCGGTTCCGGCCAGGAGCGACTGCTCGGAGGCTTCCTTGAGGTCGCGGGCTGTGCCATGCTGCAGAATCTCGCCGATAGAGCCATAGTCGGTCACCACGAAGCCCTGGAAGTTCCATTGCTTGCGCAGCACGTCGGTCATCATCCAGTGGCTTGCCGTAGCAGGCACATAGTCGATGAGGTTGAACGACGACATGACGCTTCCCACACCAGCGTCGACCACAGCCTTATAAGGAGGCAGAAACTGGTTGTACATGCGTATCTTACTCATGTCGGTGGTGTTGTATTCCTTGCCTGCCTCAACAGCTCCATAGAGGGCGAAATGCTTGAGACAAGCCATGATGTGGTCTTTGGGGACGATGGTCTCACGGCTCATGTCAGCCTGCTGATAGCCGCGAGTCATGGCTGCTCCCAAGACGCCACTGAGGTATGGGTCCTCGCCGAAGCCTTCGCTGATGCGTCCCCAGCGGGCATCGAGAGCCACGTCGACCATAGGCGAGAAGGTCCAGTTGATGCCGTCGGCGCTTGCCTCGCGTGCCGACACTGCGCCCACCTGTCTCAGGGCTTCCTCGTTCCACGAGCAGGAGAGGGCGAGCGGTATGGGGAAGATAGTTTCGTAGCCGTGTATGACGTCCATGCCCACGAGGAGCGGAATACCGAGTCGGCTCTTGCGGATGGCCACGTCCTGCAGGGCTTTGATCTTGTCGAAGCCCTTGATGTTGAACACGCCTCCCATCTTGCCGGCAGCGATGTCGCCCGCCACCTGAGTGTCCATAGTGCTGCCCGTGGTGATGTCGCCCGCCACCATGAGGTTGAGCTGGCCGATCTTCTCCTGAAGCGTCATGCGCGACATGAGTTGGCCGACGTACTCGTTCATGGGCGGCAGTTTCTTGCGCGCGGCAAAGGCTGAAGGAGACAGCAAAGTCCCCAACAGGATGAATGATGCTAATAACAGATTCTTTTTCATGCTGATATCTTATTACTCAACTTTCGCAAATGGGGAAGTTAAAGAAGTTAAAGAAGTTAGAGAAGTTAAAGCCATATGCTTT
>ENA-OOWC01000107-OOWC01000107.1-human-gut-metagenome-genome-assembly--contig:-NODE-107-length-17930-cov-3.167776_pt1 | contig 17930 bp, 8 predicted proteins | sample MGYA00241403_ERZ501313 | MGnify/ENA primary metagenome ERZ501313 (study PRJEB25962, sample SAMEA2042360) | human gut metagenome | biome: human gut; feature: human-associated habitat; material: faeces... | reverse complement strand
CCCTATCATCCACGCTGCCTCCCATCATCAGCCGCAACTGCACCTTGCCGGGCACATTCACGGTATCGGCAAGATAAGAAGCATAACTGTTCTGATAGAAATAATAGCCCCTGTTGCGGAACAGACGGGTGATACGCTGACGTTCCGATTCCATGTTGGCGACATTGAAAGGACTCCCCTTCCGTATGAGCGCCTTGTTCATGGAAGCATCTATAAACTGCTTGCTCTTGGCTGGGAAGTTGAGATAAGCCATAGAATCAAGCGTCCAGAGATGACCGAAGTCTACCTGATAGGCGACCTTCGCCTTCTTCGGATTGCTCTGTGTCAGCACATCATAAGTCACCTTACCGTTAAAATAGCCATATTTATCGAGCTGATGCTCGGCTACCTGGGCACGGAGCTGCGGATTCACATTCGCCATCAGCTTAGGTTTGGAACCGAATACCTTGGTTATCCACTTAGCCAGTGCTCCATCCGACTGAGAGAAAGCATTCCATATCCACAGGCGCACAGGGAACGGTGTGCGGTAATAGCTGCTTCCGAACAAGGCACCGTTCGGAGCCGAAGCCAGGGCATACTCCATCTCGGTGATGGTAGAATCAGCATAAGCTCCCTTCTCGTAGTTCTTATACTCAATAGGTACCAGACCCGTAAACAGCTGCTCGTCTTCTTTCAGCGCACTGGTTGAAGAGCAACCCGTTATGAGCTGCCCCGACAACATCAGCAATGCTGCCACATATATAATAAGGTATAACCTGTTCTGCTGTTTCATATCGATCATTACTTTTCATTAAGTTTCAATGGGTCAAAGTCCTTTGTTCTGGCTTTCTCCATCGTATCCTTCTTCTCATTCGTATGCTTCTTCACCGCAGGATCCTTCTCCATTGGGGCTGCAGGAATCTGCTGCTTATCGGTCTTGAAACGGAAGATGTCCTTGAAATGCTGCAACTTTCTCTGCCATTTGAAACCGACACCGTATTCACCTATCAAACCTTCGAGCCAATCGTAAGTATTGTTGTTGTAGAAAGCACGGATATACTGGCTCGCACCTTCGTTGAGACGGTACTGCAATTCGATATTGTTGAAGAATACATCATCATTGTTGGCTGCATTCTCCATTTCTGCACCGGTAGAAACCTTGCCGCCCACACTGAAACTCAAGCGGTTGTTGAAGAACCGCTTGGCAAACTTAAAGTTGTAATCGGTGTGCATGGCACCTGCTGCATTGGTGGAGTTATCTACCGACATACCGACATCTACCCCCACAGAACGCATCGCTGAACCTGCAATATTATTGATCTCTGAGTTGAGGAATGAGCTCAAGGCACTGTTCATGGAGAACGAATTGGTATTTCCGTTGGCAAGATACATGCCCGAAGCCAGCATCGTAATGGCTATCTTACCCCGCTCTTCAATACTCATCGTGTTCAGTTCATCCTGCAAGGTGGCATCGTTTGGTGAGGAAACGATAAACTGGATGCCTGGCTTATTCAATGTCTGCGAGAGTTTTACGCCACAAATGAAATCCACCGAGCGGCCGGTTCCCTGTCCCTCGTTTACCGTTGTCCTGACATTCTCTGTTGCCGTGATGTTCAGGGTCGGGTTGAACGGATCGCCGTTAAACTCTATGTAGCTGCCGTCCTGGATATCAAACGTCTTGAGCGGAATAATAGGCAGCGAATATTTCATTTTGCCATTGTTCAGGGTATACTTGCCCGTGATGCCGATACCATCAACCGAATTGTAAGTCATCGTCAGATCACCACCGCCCATCAGGTCGATGTAGTTGGTCTGGTCGGCATTCAAAGCACAGAGGATATGAGCCGACTCGTCTATCGACATGCCCAACATCATGTTCAATCCTTCCAGTGCCGGACGCTCGACAACGACAGGCTTGCCACTCTTGAAATTCGTAAACTTCACCAGCTCATCGAGCTGCGTATCAGTAGTCAGTTCCGATTCTTTCAGCACATACGTCATATCCGTGTTGCCGAGGACATCCAGCTTACCCTGCATCTTCAGATTGCTTACCGGTCCGCGCATCGCTCCATAGAAGTTGACATACGCCTTGCCGAAGGCCTCGGAACGGGCATTCTCCTTGGCATCAATCAGCAGGAAGTTCTGTGCTCTCATCCGGATATCGAGCATCATCTTCTCTATATTCGTAAAGTCGAGACTGCCCTGGATATTGAGCGGGCTCTCATTGTTGGCATACATCATGAAGTTTTCGAAGAGCAACTTGCTGCCTATGATACGGACAGGATCGTTGGCAAAACGCATCGTGATGCCATACGGCACACTGACGAGATAAGCCGAATCCAGATATACTTCGCCCTCTACATCCAACTGGCTCAAGGCTCCCTTCAAACTCAGTTTTCCTTCGCCATATCCCTTCAGACCCATAATCTGGTCAGGAACAAAACCGTTGACAAAATGCAGAGGCAACTTCTCCATACCCACTTCGGCATCGAGATAACCGTTTCCTTCCGACTTGTAAGTACCCTTTACGGTAGCTACTTCTTCACCCTCATAATTGAGGAAACCATCTACATAATGAGAACCGTCGCTCTTTGGCATGTAAACGAATTCAGTACCGACATCTCCCATCGGACACTTTTCGTAAACCATATTGTCGATGTTCAGATTAGAAGAAACCGAGAGTTCATCCTTGGTCTGGATAATATGGAAGTCGCCGTCAAGAATACCCGAGATGTCAGGCATATAAGGAATCACGCTGAGCACTTTATCCAGATTAAACTGGCTCATGCTCACCGTAAGATCCTGCAGCGCTTCTTCGTTTTCATCATTGCTATATATACGGATACCCATGCCGTTGGCTGCCTTCAGAATCAGATTGGCAGAAACACGGTCGTCATTGCCCAACATCAGATAGTTGTCATCATTGGCAGTAAACTTTTTGTACCCCAGGACAGGATGGGTATCGATGAGCGAAATCTTCACGCCGTTTTCCAGCAACAGCGCCTCCAGCCCCACATCTACACCCAATCTGTTTTTGGCATCATAGATGCGGGCATCGATATTGGAACCCTTCTCCTGCAGTTCGCCCTCTACCTGTGCCCGGAACACATACTGAGGATTATGCTTGTTGTTCTGAACACGTGCTGCATAGCGGATGGTATCGCCCTCAGTCTTCACCAAGGTACGGATCGTATCCAACTGCATGCCACTCGCTACCAGTGAATCGATGTTGAGATAACCATTGACACCTGTTACAGGCGACATGGTCATCTTCATATCCACCGTCTTGAAGCCATAACCGCAGTAAGCGATGAAACGGGAAATGAAATTGTCCTTTCCTGTGGTAAGATAAACATGACCGAAAGGGAACTGACTGCGCATCTTCACCTGATCGATATGATGGTTCCTAAGCTGATGAGCCAATTCTTTCTGCAATCCGGCAAAACGGCTCATCAACTGCTTATAGCCTCCGTGTACATCCATGTTGAGATGGAAGTCGCCACAATTGATGACTGCGTGCGTGGTATCTCTGCGGGTAAAGACATCAGCGTCAACACCCACCGGACGATAATTCTTCTCTGCCGTACGAACCGTAATATCACTCATCGAAACCATGATGTCATGACTGTCCTTCAGGTCGGACCTGATATCCATGTGACCGCAGAGCGACAGGCGCATCGGTGCCTTCGTTACCTCTAACGAATAAAGATTCACATCGCGGACATCTGCCACCAGGGTAGCCTCCAGTTTCTTGGAATTCGTAAGTGCATCAAGGCTGACGAGCCCCGTAAGATACTGGTTCTTACTGTCGATATCGGCATGCACCTTTCCGTTGGCAACGTGAGCCACTGCCAATACATGATCCAGTTTGTATTTGCCATACTGAATCTGGTTTACCTGTGCCTTAGCCTGTAATCGGGTACGCGGAGAAAGAAAATCGGTTCCCACTCCCTTCGCCTGCAATGAGCCGGTGAAAGAATGCAAATCCTGTTTTGGAAGGAAATGCTTTGCCTGGATGTTGTGCGCCTGAATCTTAGCTTGATAAGCCAGACGGTTCATATCGATACTGCCGTCTTTCCGGGTCTTCGCATCTATCTTGGCATCTACCCTCATTCTGCCACGACCTTCGGTAATGGCGAGTCGGGTAGCATATCTGGAGCCGTCTGCCTGAATGTTACCACGGATTCCGATACCGCTAGGCACACGTATCTCCTGCATCAGAGAAGGGTCAAGCATGGCGGTAATGAAATCCAGATGATAGGTACGGGCGTTCAGATCTACATTTGCCTTCAGACGGTTCAAATCCGTCAGGTTACCCACTTTTCCATCAGCACTCAGTTCGAAGGCTGTAGGCAGCGACAGTTTCAAGCCCGAGAAAGATGCCTGCTGCATATTTCCCTTGAACGATCCTTCTATCTTCATCGGATAGAATGGCCATTTCTTCTTCATGGCGCTTGGGAAGGCATCGCCTGCAAAGAGGAACAGGTCTGAACGGCCCAAAGCTCCCTTCAGCTGTGCCATCAACTTGCCAGGTTTCACCTCATCAAAGGCATTCATATCCATATCCACCGTTGCCTGCAATTGGGAGTATGGGGTACGGAGACAGATATCAGGCAACTGCAGTTTCACGGAATCCATCACGAATCTGCCATAGAGCTGGTCTACCTGCAAACCGCTTTTCTCCTTAAACTGAGCTTCACGAATCTTGACATCTATCTTCGAATCGCAATAATAGAAAGAGTCTGCCTTTAAAGTCAGGGCCGACAGGGCGATATGGTTAAAGTCCATGCCCGATACCAGACGGATATAGTTCTGGTCATAGTTCACCTTGCCATTCTTCCAGTCAAGATGACCTATCTGATAAAGTCCTTTATAAAGGTCGAGATAGGTAGTCTGCGCCACCGCATCTCCAAAATAAGCATTCACCTGGAGGGTATCTCCAGGCATGTGTAATACGAAATCAGTGTTCTTCAGTTTCAGTTTTTCGATATTCACCTTCCAGAAATTGGTACTAGGCGTAGTATCCGGCGGCACCGTATCGCTCAGTTCTACCGAGAGTCGGGCATCAGCCAACAGGGCATGATTCACCCTGACCTTCTCCTTTCCGAGGTCAATGCCATGAGCCTTCAGGCGCAGATTACCTACATTGCCCTTGATTCTTGCTTCGTGAATAAAATTAGTGGTATTCACCTTCATCTGGGTGAAATTGAGTTCATCCACCATGACTTGACTTTCGAAAAGAGGCAACAATTGTACGTCTACCACCATCTTCTGGATGTCGGCAACGGTATCTCTCTTATTTTTTAAAGCCAAGTTTGGGGAATTCTTGAGTGAGTCGATTGGCTGAAGTACCTTTACGCCTTCCACTCCTAGTTTCAGAGGGAAGACGAGGCGTACTTGCTTTACCGAAATATCCATACCCGTCGACTCTGAGGCATAAGCAGCCACTTGCTTTACCGCCCAATTCTGAACAGGTGGCAGATAAAGCAGAATGGATAACAACAAGATGAGCACCAATGGAGTCAACACCGTGATTCCTGCCCATTTCGCATACCTCTTCATAAGCATGGATTTTTGAGTTAGGGTGCAATAGCTCGCCAAAGATTATCATCCGGCAGCGGAGCCTCTGCTACTATTGTTTCTTTAGACACAGGATGAACAAATTCTACTCTGTGTGAAAGGAGAGAAATACTGCCATCTGCATTGCTACGTGGAGAACCGTATTTCAGATCTCCCTTGATAGGACATCCCATCTTGGCAAGCTGGCATCTTATCTGATGATGGCGACCCGTCATCAAGTTCACCTCCAGAAGTGTATAATGGTCTGTATGACCTATCACCTTATACTTCAATATCGCTTTCTTCGAGTTTTTCACCTCATGGTCGTAAGCATAGCTCTTATTCTGCTTTTCATTTCTTACTATCCAATGGGTGAGCGTAGCCTCAGGTTCCTTTGGCATGTTCTTCACGATTGCCCAATAGGTTTTGTGAACTTCGCCATCCCGGAACATATTGTTCAGACGGCTCAATGCCTTAGAAGTCTTGGCAAATACGACCAAACCCGAAACAGGACGGTCAAGGCGATGCACCACACCGAGAAATACATTTCCCGGCTTGTGATACTTCTCCTTGATGTACTGTTTCACAGTCTCCGAGAGAGGTTCGTCGCCGGTCTTGTCGCCCTGCACGATTTCACCACTTTTCTTAGAGACTATGATTATATGGTTGTCTTCGTAAACTACCTGCATGTTTTATCAATAAAACGATTGCCGAGAGATTACATGTTCATACCACCGTCGATCTGAATAACCTGACCGCTAACATAGCTAGACAAGTCGGAAGCGAGGAAGAGGCAAACATTTGCGATATCCTCAGTCTGACCACCACGACGCAATGGAATCTTCTTCATCCAGTCCTTGCGGATTTCCTCAGGCAACTGTGCAGTCATTGCAGTCTCGATGAAACCAGGAGCTACAGCATTGGCACGTACGCCCTTAGGGCCCAACTCCTGAGCGATAGACTTAGCCAAAGCAATCATACCAGCCTTAGAAGCTGCATAGTTGCACTGACCTGCATTACCATGAACACCTACAACAGAAGCCATGTTGATGATAGAACCACCACGCTGACGAAGCATGATTGGAGAGCAAGCATGAATGAAGTTGAAGGCTGACTTCAAGTTTACATTCAAAACAGCATCCCACTGAGCCTCGCTCATACGGAGCATCAAACCGTCCTTGGTGATACCTGCATTATTAACCAGAATATCGATAGAACCGAAGTCCTCATGAATCTGCTTAACAGCCTTCTGTGTCTCCTCGAAATCTGCTGCATTACCAGCATAAGCACGACAGGTTACACCAAGAGCCTCAATCTCCTTACGAGTAGCTTCCAAACCGGCAGCCATATCGTCGTTGAGTACGAGGTCTGTAAATGCGATGTTAGCGCCCTCAGAGGCGAACTTCATAGCGACAGCCTTACCGATGCCGCGAGCAGCACCTGTTACAAGGGCTGTTTTACCACTTAATAATCCCATTTCTTTCTTATTTAATTAATTATCAATTAGTTACGTATTTACCATTTTCTTTTATCTAGAGTTTCAAGCCCGACTTTCCCAAGGCACCATAAACCACCTTGGCAACCAGAGGTTTGCTCGACTCCACATTCATGCCATGACCCAGACGTCCATAGATAAACGGAACCTCGAGACCTTTGATGCAATAGTGAGTAATATCGGCCACCAGATCGATGTTATCAATATCAAACTCACCATCTTCTCTTCCTTCGGCATAAATTCTTCTGAGAATCTCTATTTCGTCTTCATCGAAGTTTTTTCTCGCCTTCTCAACCATCCAGATGTTTCGGAAGAACTCAGCACGGAGGTTACCGTTTCTTACAACCGTTTCCTTGATCATACTGAGGTGAGTATAGATAAGCTCGATGATTTTATCCTGTGGACGCATCTTGCAATTAGCAACCTCGTCCAACTTGTCCGAAAGACGCTCCAACTCTGATTCTATCACCGCGTAATAGACATCCTCCTTCCTACTGAAATAAGTATAAAGCGTACGTCTTCCCTTACCAGAAGCTACAGCAATATCATTCATCGTAGTATTTGCTATACCATTCTTGGCAAAGAGTTGTCGTGCGACATCTACCAGTTTTTGTCTTGTTTTGGATACTGACATATTGAAGCCCTTCCTTTTTTATTAATTGCACATAAAAATATTATTGTGCAAAAGTAGCACTTTAATTCGAATTAAACAAATATTTAATGTTAAATTAATAAATTAGGGCATAAAAAAATCGGATAAGATGTTGTTGACCAACTTCTTACCCGATCATTGTTGCGGCGGCAGGACTCGAACATGCGACCTCCAGGTTATGAGCCTGGCGAGCTACCAACTGCTCCACACCGCGATATAATCAACTCATTTCTGAATTGCGAGTGCAAAGGTACTAACTTTTCTTGAAATGACCAAATGTTTTCTGTATATTATTACCGTTTTAACGGATTTTAAAGTTTATTATTTGCTTATATCGAATTAAAGCACTAAATTTGCACACAGATAATTTATTGTGCAACTAATAATAACAGGGGGACTTTGACATGTCAATATCCAAAACTCGACAGAAACTGGTAGACGTTGCTCGGCAACTTTTTGCAAAGAATGGTATAGCCAACACGACGATGAATGACATTGCTGTGGCTTCGGGCAAGGGAAGACGAACGCTGTATACTTATTTTAGTAGGAAAGAAGATGTATACTACGCGGTTATAGAATCAGAGTTGGAACGTCTTTCCGACAAGTTGGATGAGGTGGCAGCCTGCAAGATACGACCTCAAGACAAGATTATCGAATTGATTTATACCCATTTGAGTATGATCAAAGAAACCGTGGTTCGAAACGGTAATCTTCGAGCAGAGTTTTTCCGTAATATCTGGATGGTAGAAAAGGCTCGCAAGAACTTTGATGAAGACGAGATTGAACTTTTCAGAAAGGTTTATACTGAAGGAAAGGAAGACGGTGAGTTTGACATAGAGAACGTAGATTTGGTTGCCGATATCACCCACTATTGTATCAAAGGTTTGGAGGTACCCTTCATCTATGGTCGTCTGGGGCATGGCTTGACTGAAGAGAGCAGCAAGCCTTTAGTTGCCAAGGTGGTGTATGGTGCTTTAGGAAAGTCTGGACTAAAATTGTAAACCGAAATTTATATTTAATGTTGTCAATGTCGAACATGAAATTTGATGTCGAACATATTATATATAATAAGGTGTATAGTCAGACTCTAAGCAGAAAGTATTCAACATGCTCCGCCAAAGAGTATTCAATATATCCAAGTAGAGAAATTTATAAACACATCATAAACTATAAAACAAAACAAAATGGGATTATTAAGTGGTAAGACAGCCCTTGTAACAGGAGCTGCCCGCGGCATCGGAAAGGCTGTCGCAATGAAATTCGCCTCAGAGGGCGCAAACATCGCATTTACAGACCTCGTTCTTAACGATGACATGGCTGCCGGTTTGGAGGCAACACGCAAGGAAATCGAGGCTCTTGGTGTAACTTGTCGTGCTTATGCAGGTAATGCTGCCGATTTCGAGGAGACAGAGAAGACTGTTATGCAGGTACAGGCAGACTTTGGTTCTATCGATATCTTGGTAAACAATGCTGGTATTACCAAGGATGGTTTGATGCTTCGTATGTCAGAGGCTCAGTGGGATGCAGTTCTGAATGTAAATTTGAAGTCTGCGTTCAACTTTATCCATGCTTGTTCACCTATCATGCTCCGTCAGCGCAGTGGCTCTATCATCAACATGGCTTCTGTAGTAGGTGTTCATGGTAATGCTGGTCAGTGTAACTATGCTGCTTCTAAGGCAGGTATGATTGCTTTGGCTAAGTCTATTGCCCAGGAGTTGGGTCCTAAGGGTGTACGTGCTAATGCTGTAGCTCCAGGTTTCATCGAGACAGCTATGACAGCTCAGTTGCCAGAGGATATCCGCAAGGACTGGATGAAGAAGATTCCTTTGCGTCGTGGTGGTCAGACTGAGGATATTGCAAATGTTTGTCTCTTCCTCGCTTCTGATATGTCCAGCTACGTTAGTGGTCAGGTTATCCAGATTGATGGTGGTATGAATATGTAATCTGTCTGTATCAGAACGTGCAAGTAGTTTACGAAGATAATCATATAATTATTGTCTCAAAGAGAAGTGGTGAAATCGTGCAGGGCGATAAGACCGGCGACGAGCCTCTCTCTGAGACGGTAAAACAATATATCAAGGCGAAGTATCAGAAACCGGGAAATGTGTTCCTGGGTGTGGTACATCGCCTTGATCGTCCTGTATCAGGACTTGTTGTTTTTGCCAAGACTTCCAAGGCGCTCAGCAGATTGAACAATATGTTCAGAGACGGCGAGGTGCACAAGACCTATTGGGCCATAGTGAAGAATAAGCCCCGTTTGGAAGAGGCTGAGCTGGTGAATTGGATTGTGAGAAACGAGAAGCAGAACAAGAGCTACGCCTATGATCATGAGGTGAAAAACTCGAAGAAGGCGATTCTGCGTTACAAGATGATAGGTTCTTCCGACCATTACTCATTGCTTGAGGTGCATCTGTTGACAGGACGTCATCACCAGATAAGATGCCAGTTGGCAAAGATGGGATGTCCTATCAAGGGAGATTTAAAGTATGGTGCTCCTCGCAGCAATCCCGACGGCAGCATTTCATTGTTGTCGCATAGGGTTGAGTTCGTTCATCCTGTATCTAAGGAGACTATCGTCGTAGAGGCTCCGTTGCCCGATGACAATCTATGGAAGGCGATAGCGCCATAACCGATAGAATCCATATCACTGATATCATAGGCGATGGTTAGTAAGAAATTGACTTCAGTTTTACAATATAAAACTTAGAATCCATGTCTACAAAGAAAAAATGCGGAATTTGGGCAGCAGTTATCGTATTTACCCCGATATTGCTGATAGCTTTGCTGACTTTGTTGCTTTATCTGCCACCTGTGCAGAACTGGGCAGTGAAGCGCGTGGCTGCCTATGCTTCCGAGTCTACAGGCATGGATATTACAGTAAAGCACGTGGAACTGGTCTTTCCACTGCGATTGGGTGTTGAGGGTGTGAAGGCGCTTCAGCCCATCGATTCGTTGAAAAACAGTAATGATGTAACTCTCAGAAATAAAAAAGATACAGTTGCTGATATAGAAAAAATGGTAGTTGACATTCAGTTGATGCCTTTATTCAAGCAGCAGGTAATGGTGGACAAGTTGGACTTCAGACGTATGAAGGTCAACACCACCAACTGGATACACGAGGCGCGTATCAAGGGTGATGTCGGGCAGATGGCATTGCGTGCCCATGGCATCGACCTGAGCAAGGAACTTGTCCATGTAGATGACGCCTTGTTGTCGGATGCCCGTCTGTCGGTAGAACTGAGTGATACCGTACCTCCCGATACTACGCCAAAGACCAACAAGTGGAAGGTGAATATCCAGAAGCTCAAGTTGAAAAACACAGCTTTGGCGCTTCACATGCCAGGAGATACTCTCAGGGTAAATGCCTATATGGGTGATGCTACGGCTCATGGTACCTACCTCGATCTCTTCAAAGGACTTTATCAAGTGCGTGCCCTCGACTGGCGAAAGGGCAGGGTAACTTACGACAATTATCAGACAGAAATGCTGGCTGGTAAGAATATCTCTGTGCTTCGTCCGGCAGAAGGTCTGGACTTCAATCACATTGCCTTGTTGGATATGACCTTGAAGGCAGACTCATTCTATTTCTGTGACTCGAAGATAGATGTAAAGATTCGTCAGGCACAGTTCAGAGAACGCTGTGGTCTGAACGTACAGCAGATGTATGGCCGGTTTGTGATGGATTCTTTGAAGTTGCAGTTGCCCGACCTCTGTCTGCGAACTCCTTCCTCCACTCTTCAGACCATGGTCGACATGGACATGAATGCCTTTGCCGACAGCGCTCCTGGCAAGTTGACTGCTATGATACGAGGCAGTATCGGCAGAGAAGACCTCATGCTTTTTGCCGGTGCATACATGCCTCAAAAGATGCGTCGGAACTGGCCTTATTATCCTATGGAGGTTGCCGGTACAGTAAAGGGAAACATGCAGCGTCTTAGCTATTCGGGTTTGAAACTCAATTTGCCTTCAGCCTTCCAGTTGTCCTCCGATGGTTGGTTGGCACATCTCAACGATATGTCTCAGATGAAGGCGAAAATACATTTAGATGCGCGTACCTATCATTTGGGATTTGTTACAGCGATGCTTGATCCGGCTCTAATGAAGAATGTGCGTATCCCTAATGGCTTGATCCTGAAGGGAGATGTCGCAGTGGACGGCTCTAAGTATGCCACCAAGATGACCTTGTGGGAAGGTCGTGGACGAATGAATGTAGAAGCATCTGTTGTTACTCATACAAAGAAAGACGGAAGTCTCGACATGAACCACCTGGCCTATCGTGCCAAGGTACAAGCCCATCAGATACAGGTGAGTCATTTCCTGCCTCATCAGAAACTTTACTCTTTTACAGGATCGATGGAAGCTCAGGGCGTGGGCACTGATTTCTTGTCCAACTATACTCGACTCAACGCCAAGGCAAAGGTGGCACAGCTGCATTATGGCAAGTATCACATCAACAACCTGTTGGCTGTTGCCCATGTAGCAAATGGTAAAGTACATGCAGATATCGACAGCAATAATCAGTTGCTCAAGGGATTGGTGAGCTTGGATGCGCTGACCAACAGCAAGAATCTGGAAGCAACAGTAGTAGCTGATGTCAGGAATGCGGACCTTTACCTCATGGGACTCACCAAGGTGCCTATGAGAGCAACTGCCTGTGGACAGGTAGACCTGAAGACCAACCTGAAGGAGGACCACTACTTGCAGGCTATGTTGGGCAGTATCGTCATCAAGACTCAGCAGAAAGAATATCGTCCCGTGGATATTGTTGCCGACGTGTTGACTCGTCGCGATACAACCCATGCCGTACTCAATTGTGGTGACTTCCATCTTCGTATGGACACCCATGGAGGTTATAAAAAGTTGCTGTCAAGACTTGATGAACTGCAAGGCGAGGTGATGAGTCAACTCAAGAACAGACGTATTGACCAGGTGGCTATCCGTCGCGAGTTCCCCTTGGGTCACATCACTCTTACCACAGGAAAAGACAATTTCATCTCCCGTTTTATCGAGTACAACGGCTATCATTTCAAGACGGTGGACATGGATCTTCGTACCTCACCCATATCAGGTCTGAACGGTCATCTTAATATCGACTCTTTGGTGGCACAAGGTGTACAGTTGGATACGGTTCGTGCCAACGTGATGACCCAGGGCGACACCATCCGGTATACGGCGAGGATTGTGAACAACAAGAAGAATCCGCAATATGTATTCCAGGCATTGGTGGATGGCGAGTTGGCAGAGCGAGGCTCCGATATCGCTGCGCGCATCTATGATGCCAACGGCAAGTTGGGCGTGCGTGTAGGTTTGGCGGCAATGATGCAGGAAAACGGCATCAAGGTGAGTCTTACCGATACTCATCCTATACTGGGATATAAGAAATTTACAGCCAACGATGACAACTATCTGATGCTGGGACGCGATATGCGTATCTCTGCCAAGCTTCAGCTGGAGTCCAGCAAGGGAATGGGTGTGCGTATCTACTCTAACGATGATAATGAGGATGCCCTGCAGGATATCACTATCGGCATGACCCGTTTTGATTTGGACAAGGTACTGAGTGTCATACCTTATATGCCTGATGTCTCAGGTATCATGAATGGCGATTTCCATATCGTGCAGACCAAGGAGGCCTTGTCTGTATCGTCCAATCTATCGGTCAACAACTTGGTTTACGAGAATTGCCCGATGGGTAATGTCGGCTCCGAGTTCGTGTATATGCCTATGAGCGATGGCACTCATGCCGTCGACGGAATACTGAAATACAACGATGAGGACGTAGCCACCATCAAAGGTACTTACCAGTCGGAGGGCGAGGGCTATCTCGACGCTACTGTCGGCATGGACAAACTGCCGCTCCACTTCATCAATGGATTTGTGCCCGACCAGCTTGTTGGTCTGGAAGGTTGTGGTGAGGGAAGTCTTACCATCAAGGGCTCGTTGAGCAAGCCACAGGTAGATGGCGAGATATACATGGACTCTGTTTATTTAGTGAGTGTGCCTTACGGACTGAGGATGCGTTTCGACAACGACCCAGTGAGGATAGCCGGCAGTAAGTTGCTCTTCGAGAACTTCATGATGTATGCCAACAATGAGAGTCCGCTCAACATACAGGGCTATTTGGATTTCTCCAATCTCGATAAGATGATGCTTGATGTCAGGATGCGTGCCCAGAACTTCCTCCTGGTAGATGCTAAGGAGAATGCCCGTTCCGAGGCTTTCGGTAAGGCGTATGTCAACTTTTTGGGAAGTATGCGTGGCGCCTTGTCTAATCTGAAGATGCGAGGTAAGCTCGACGTGCTTGGTAATACCGACATGACTTATATCCTGCGAGAGTCGGAACTCACCACTGATACTCAGCTTGAGGAGTTGGTGAAGTTTACCGATTTCAAAGACAGTAAGCAAGAGACGGTGGTGCGTCCGAAACTCGAAGGCTTCGATATGCTCTTGGGTATGTCGATAGATGAGTCTGCCCGTATTCTTTGTGCGCTGAATGCCGACAAGTCCAATTATATTGACCTTGTGGGTGGAGGCGACTTGCGTATGACTTACAATCCTGCCGACAATCTGCGTCTGTCGGGTAAGTATACATTGAGTAATGGCGAGATGAAATACTCCTTGCCTGTCATTCCACTGAAGACCTTTACCATTCAGGACGGAAGTTATATCGAGTTTACGGGCGATCCTTTCAATCCTACGCTCAACATCACGGCTACCGAGAAGATCAAGTCGACCGTGAATGAAGGGCAGGGTACAGGCCGATCGGTAGATTTCGAGTGTGGGGTAAAACTGTCGCAGACACTGAATAAACCTGGTATACAGTTTATCATCTCGGCACCTTCCGACATGAACATCCAGGATGAGTTGAACACGATGAGTGTGGACGAACGCGGCAAGGTGGCTATCACCATGCTGGCTTCGGGCATGTATCTTGCCAACGGCAATACCAATTCGTTCTCGATGAACAGTGCCCTCAGCTCGTTCCTCAATTCCGAAATCAACAACATTGCAGGAACCGCCATGCGCTCCATGGGACTTGATATAGGCATGACTGTCGACAACTCTCTCAATGCTGCCGGTGCATTGCATACTGACTATAATTTCAAGTTTGCCAAGCGATTCTTCAACAATCGTCTGAGCTTCAGTGTGGGCGGTCAGGTTTCTTCGGGAGCCGAGATGGAGAATGCTGTCAACAACGATACCTTCTTTAATAATGTGGAGATACAATATCGACTCAACGATGGAGCCAGTCAGTATATCCGAGGTTTCTACAACAACAACATCTACGACTGGTTAGAAGGTCAGATCGGCGAGTATGGTGTAGGTTTCATGTGGCGCAGAAAATTGCAGCGCTTCAGTGATATCTTCCGCTTTAAGACCGAGAATCAGGCTTTGCCACGTGCTGCAGCCGACACCCTGAAGGCTGTGCCTGCAGCTATTCAACATAAATGAAAAAGCAAATGATGATAAACAGAAAGTGCATTCCCTATAATCATTCCCGCGGCTTCCGCCTGTTGGCAATGGTATTTGTTGCCATAATGGTGGTTGCCGCAGGTACATCTTGTTCTTCCACGAGTGCTCTCAAGGAAGGCGAGCAGCTCTTCACGGGTCTGAAGAAAATAGAATATACCGATTATGAGCCAGGCGGTTATGCCGATTCTACGATTCTCGAAATGGAGTCGGTACTGGCTTCTGCCCCTAATGGAGCCCTCTTCGGCAGCAGTTATTATCGCACGCCTTTCCCTGTTCGCCTTTGGGTTTGGAATGCTTTTTCGCAGTCGGATGGCGCCATAGCCAAGTGGATTACCAAGGCATTCGGCTCACGTCCTAAATTGATGGGCAATGTGAATCCCCGATTGCGTGCACAGGTAGCAGAGAACCAGCTTGCCAAGTATGGCTATTTTCATGGCAAGGTAAACTACGAGATTCTGATCCAGAAAAATCCCAAGAAGGCCAAGTTGGCTTATCATGTGTCTTTGGGTCCGTTGATGACCATTGATACGTTGCAGTATGTCAATTTCCCATCAGTAGTCTCTGCTTTGATCGATTCCACCCGTCAGGAGGCTTTGGTACATACGGGCAGCCCATTCAATGTACCTCGCCTGGAAGGTGAGCGTCAGCGCCTTACCCGTCTGTTCCGCAACAATGGCTATTATTTTTATCAGAATGGCTATGTCTCCTATCTTGCTGATACCTTAGGTGTGCCAGGCAAGGCAAGCATGAAGATGATTATGGCCGACAGCCTCGACTCGCAGGTCACCCGCCAGTGGTATCTCGGCAATATCAATATCAACTTCCGCAAGCAGTTTACAGAAGAGCTTACCGATTCTTTCTGTCGCCGTTACCTTAATATCCGTTATCATGGCAAGAAGATGCCTATCCGTGCGGGTGTGGTATTGCGCGACTTGAACTTGCGTCCCCGACAGCTATACAGGGTAGAGAACGAGGAGAAGGCGCGCCAGCATTTGCAGTCGATGGGAGTCTTCAACTATACCAGCCTTCAGTTTACTCCTCGTGACACCACAGCTCAGTGTGATACCTTGGATGCCACACTCGACTTGATTTTCGACAAGCCTTATGATTTCTATATAGAGACCAATGTCAAGGGCAAAACCACAGGCCGTGTAGGTCCCGAGTTGGTTGTAGGTTTTACCAAGCGCAATGCCTTCCGTGGAGGCGAGAAGCTCGATATCAATCTGCATGGCTCTTACGAGTGGCAGACAGGCGAGAAGGGCAACGGAGCCAGCTCCAACCATATCAATTCTTATGAGTATGGTTCGGATGTGTCACTCTCGTTCCCAAGCATCGTCACCCCGTTCAATCTATTTACGACCATGGCACAGCGTGAGCGCCGTTTCCGCAAAGGTCATATCCCGCGTTCATTCTATGGTGTTCCTTCCACCACAGTGAAGGCCTCGATGAATGTGCTCAACAGGGCAGGTTATTTCCGTCGCCATGTGGTGTCGGGTGAACTTACCTACGACTGGGCTACCTCAGCCAAGCATCGCCATTCGTTCAGTCCTTTAGTGTTGTCGTATGAGTTTATGAACAGCCGTACCGCAGCCTTCGATGAGGCCATCTCTGAGAGTCCTTATCTGCAGATAGCCATGCGCGACCAGTTTGTACCCAAAATGAGCTACACCTATACTTATACCAGTCCGGCGAAATACCGTCATCCCATCATCTGGTCGACGACTGTCAGCGAGGCAGGCAACATCCTGTCGTTGGGTTATCTCTGTACAGGCAAGAAGTGGAACGACGAGGACAAGGAGATGTTCCGCAATCCTTATTCCCAGTTTCTGAAGTTGGAGACCGACTTTGTGAAGTACTGGCGCATCGCCGAGCATTCCACCTTGGTGGGTCACCTCAATGCGGGTGTGGTATGGAGTTATGGCAACAGCGAGAAGGCGCCTTATTACGAGCAGTTCTACATTGGCGGTGCCAACAGTGTGCGTGCTTTCAATGTGCGAAGCATTGGCCCCGGTCAGTATCTGCCTACAGGCAGCAAGTATTCTTATATCGACCAGACAGGCGACATTAAGTTTCTTGCCAACATTGAGTATCGTCCTCGCATCTGGGGTGACCTGTATGGAGCCTTGTTCCTTGATGCCGGCAACGTGTGGACACTTCGTAGCGAGGAGCACAGTCCGCAGGGACAGTTCAAGTTCCGAAAGTTCTTCAAGCAGATGGCTGTGGGCACGGGTGTGGGTGTGCGCTATGATATGGGTATGTTCGTCATCCGTGTAGACTGGGGTGTGGGGCTTCATGTGCCTTACGAAACCAGCAAGAAGGGCTTCTACAATATCGATTCCTTCAAAAACTCGCATAGCCTCCATCTGACTGTGGGCTATCCTTTCTGATTTTTGCCGGTAGTCGCATAGATGTAGACGAATGAAATATAAATCGCCAAAAAAAAAGTGATAAAAATTGTGCAGCAGTCATTTTTTTATTACTTTTGCATACTGTTAGATAATATCAACTATTAAACAAATAAAATATGAAACCTACATTATTGCTTTTAGCGGCTGGTATGGGTAGCCGCTATGGTGGTTTGAAACAGCTCGATGGTCTGGGCCCTAACGGCGAGACCATTATGGACTACAGTATTTACGATGCCATTCAGGCAGGATTTGGCAAGATTGTCTTTGTCATCCGAAAGGATTTTGAAGATCAGTTCCGTGAGAAGATACTTGCCAAGTATGAGGGACATATCCCAGCAGAACTCTGCTTCCAGTCACTCGACGC
>ENA-OOWC01000104-OOWC01000104.1-human-gut-metagenome-genome-assembly--contig:-NODE-104-length-18121-cov-3.127311_pt1 | contig 18121 bp, 15 predicted proteins | sample MGYA00241403_ERZ501313 | MGnify/ENA primary metagenome ERZ501313 (study PRJEB25962, sample SAMEA2042360) | human gut metagenome | biome: human gut; feature: human-associated habitat; material: faeces... | reverse complement strand
AATATTGCCGTTACATCCGGAACGGACGGAATACACAGCGAAAACACAGACGATACCGAAAAGGGATATGTATATATTTCCGGCGGTACGCTGAACATCACAAGCGGCAATGACTGCATTGATGCATCGGGTACGGTTGACATAAAGGACGGAACATTCACCTTTAAGGCAGGAGACGGTTCGTCCGAAAAGACAACAGGCGACGGCACCGAGTCATACAAGGGCATAAAGGCTGACGGCGTGCTGACAATATCGGGCGGTACGTTTGATATTGATACGCTTGACGACGCAATCCACAGCAACGCAGATGTTACAGTATCGGGCGGTACACTTGATATAAGCACGGGCGACGACGGCGTTCACTCCGGCAACAACACGGTTGTCAGCGGCGGCGAGATAAACATCGCAAAATGCTATGAAGGTCTTGAAGGTCAGACGGTCACAGTCAGCGGCGGCAAGGTAACTCTTACGTCATCGGACGACGGAATCAATGCCGCAGGCGGCGACAATCAGGGCGTGGGCGGAGGCTTCGGCCCCGACTCATTCTCAGCCGACAGCGAAGCTAAAATCACCATAACAGGCGGCGAAATACACGTCAATGCAAGCGGCGACGGACTTGACTCGAACGGCGATATTGAAATATCGGGCGGTACGGTTTATGTATACGGACCCACAAACGACGGTAACGGCTCGCTTGATTATGAAAATAACGCTGTGATAACAGGCGGTACAGTGCTTATAGCAGGCTCAAGCGGTATGGCTATGAACTTCGGCTCGGAGTCAACGCAAGGTTCAATACTTGTAAGCACAGGTAACGCAAGTGCAGGAACAGCAGTAAAGCTCACCGATTCAAGCGGAAACGTAATTGCAGAGTTTACACCCACTGTATCGTTCCAGACCGTAGTAATAAGCACTCCGGATATTACTTCTGACGGAACATACACACTTACAGTAGGCGACAGCACGCAGGAGATCACCATGTCCGGCTACATCTACGGTAGCGGAATGGGCGGCGGCTTCGGCGGAGGTCAGCACGGAGGAAACGGCGGATTTGGCGGAGGTAACCGTCCCGGCGGTAACAATCAAGGCGGCTTTGGCGGAGGCAATCCTCCCGATATGAACGGCGGTCAGACAGCCACCGCATAAGACAGCAAGTTAAATCAATATATACCTTACAGTGAAAATCCCTCCGGATTCAAAAGTCCGGAGGGATTTGTTATTATTTCAGTCTGGTATAATGTGGTATTTGACCTTTCTTGCTTTGAACCAGCAATATTTGTTGCTGAGCTTTGAGGGACTGATGCCGTCACAATCATAGAAGTAGATAAAACCGTCTTCAATAACCATTGACGATTCAAACCGGTAAGGGTCTTCATAATCGGGATTCCGACTTTCTGTGCTGTATGATACATCATTTTCAAGCCACATCTCTATTTCACAGCCCCACGCCCCTTTATTTGCTCGTTCCTTAAGCCTTATTCTTCGTAAGGTTCAATCAGCTGTTTTCCCGAGTCTGTCACCTGATAATACTCATCATTTTCCGTATCTACCATAAGTACCGGAATAACTCAGCTGTCGAGAACAGTGCCGTCTATGTAATAGTGAGATTCTCCGTCGAAATAAATGTCGTGGAAGAACTTGTCGCCGGATATTTCGGCGGTGCCGACATGACCTGCGACTACTTTCATATCAAGCCCCTCGATTTTGCCGGTTTCAGCGGGATATTTTGAGGTGAATACATCTTCTGATGTTTCCCATTCCCACATATCACCTGCTTCTTCATCAATACCGGCGTGAACGAAAATCGTGTTTCCCTCCACATAATACAGCGGAAGGGAAGAGAGCCAGTTGATATACTCGTCATCATCGCTCTCATCCTCCCACTCTTCTATACGGGCATATACAGAATTGTTGCTTATGGTCGATGATCCGTTGACTACCCATTCATCGTGGTTGCCGAGCAGAGCAATGATTCTGTCCGAACCGAAACGTTCCCGGAGCCTCATTATCCTGTCCAGAACACCACGGTTATCCGGACCGCCGTGGATATAATCGCCGAGAAGAACGAGCTTCGCCTTGCCCTGTTCTATATCATCGAGAACAAGTGAAAGTGCGTCCTCAAATTCCGCAAGGCAACCGTGGATATCACTCATACAGTAAATTATCATTGTAAACTCCTTTCACGAGCCGCACCGTTAAGCCACCTACCCCGATTTACTCCTCTTTCCTTGACATTGCAACCACGCACTCAACGGGTTTGATGTGATATCTTTGCCATTTTTCGAGTACGAAAACATATTTATTGTCTTTTTCGTGTTTTAGCTGTTTGTGGAAACATATCAATTTTCCCCACAAAAAGAAAACAAAGAGTCAAATTACAACTATACATTTCAAAATTGCATGATCTGGAAATGGAGGTGGAACAAAATCATACATATTCTTTCCGCTTTTATCTTTTCCTAAAAACTCTTGAAAATCTTTGCCCCACTTGTATATAACTGTGTCATTTTTCACAAAGTTGCGATCATATGGGCATAAAGTGAAATTTTTTTCATCAATACCTTTTAGCAAAAAGTGATCCTCCGGAAATTCATAATCGGTATTTACGGGGCTTTCTTGATAAATGCTTGAACCATCCGGTGTTTTAACGACAAAATTCTTCTCTTTACAAATTTCAGAAACTTTATTTAGGCACCAGGTATCATTGACAAAACCTCTTCTATAGTTATTAAAATCCCCACAAACAATAACTGTATTTTCATTCTCTACAACCGACATAACGTGGTTTAACTCTTGACACTTTATATCGTCACTTACTGAAGAATGTATTCTTATGCAAATAAATATAAATTCTTTATCAGTTTTCTTGCTTTTACATTTAACTTCAAGGCAGTCTGGAATTCCCAGAGTACCCGGATAATATGTTTTGGCATATATCACATTTAACTTATTAATATTGATTGCAATAGCAATATCATTCTGTCCTGCCGTATTATTAGATGTTTCAAAAACAACATAATTTGAATTAAATGCTGCTGTCTTAACTTCATTCCAATTATTACCTTTATATACCTCTGTTAACGCAATTATATCCGCAGCCTCGTTGGTTATCACCGTAGCAATCCAATTTGGCATATTTTCATTCGAACAATTCATACGCTGATTAATATTCCATTCCATGATTTTTAATTCCATTACAAAAGTCTCCTTTTCACTTTTCAAACCGGTTTTTTAGGTTCCCAAAAATTAATTTTAGGTTTGAATAAACGCTTTTGTTATCATTTACAAATTCAGTAAAATCAAACCTTTTCTCTCGTCATCAGGCAAACCGTCTCCACACGCCTCGATTGTCCAACAAAAAACATACTCACCCCCTATTATACAAGGAAATGGCGGAACGCACCTTTTCACTTAAAATCCAGTGGTTCGAGCCTGTGATAACCTTGAATTGCTCTATAATTTGTATAGGCAAACAGGGTAAAGCTCTGTTCCTTAAACTTCATTTTTCATGTCATCCCTACAAACTGGAAGTTAATTAATGGATGCCATTTTATCAGTCGGCCATGATCTCCTAAGAGCCACATAGGAGATTAAAAAGTTTGCAAGCCAGCCAACCGGTACCGCAAGCCAGACAAAAGCAATGCCGAAACGTGGTGCACAGATTAGGGCAACGGACAGACGAATTGCAAGATTCACTATGTTTGCAACGAGGAACGGACGCATAATTCCGAGACCGCGAAGAACTCCATCGGTTGCCATCTTGATACCCATGAAGATGAAAAAGTAACCAAGCCACCTCATATAATCACCGGACACCTGATAGGCAAACGCCGTTCCGTCTTTTCCTAAGAACAGTGAGGAGATCTGCGTATGCAGCGCTTCAATGGTCACAAACGCAATGACCGCAAAGCATAGATTCAGCACCAGTGCAGCATGGTAGCCTTTTTTGATACGATCAATTTTCTTTGCACCAAGATTCTGGGAAACATACGGCGAAACCGCATTGCCGATGGATACAAAGATCAATGAAAAAACATTTTCAACTCTCATCGTTGCTGCATACCCGGCGAGTGCCTGTGTACCGAAAGGATTTACCACTGCCTGCACGATCATCATACCAATGGACACTGTTGACTGCTGTAAAACCGACGGCACCGCAATGCGAAGCATGGAATACAGTTCCTGCCGATCAAACCTGTTAAAGGGGCTTTTATATTGCTTCATCCGTGCAAAGAAAATCAAAAACGAAAACACTGCGGAAATTCCCTGTGCAATCAGGGTTGCAATAGCCGCACCGAACACACCGAGACCTAGCCCGGCTACCATCCAAAGATCCATTAAAATATTCAGGATGGACGAAAAAATCAGCAGTCCCAGCGGAATTTTGGATTCGCCGATTGAGGTGAACATGGTAGAAAGAATGTTATACATAAACAGAAACGGAAAGCCCACAAAATAGACCCGCAGATACAGTACTGCATCATCCAGTATGTCGGCAGGGGTTTGCAGTCCACTCATCATCGAGTTGGCGAAGAAAAAGCCAAAAACACCAAGGACTATACTTAGAAGCAAAAAGCTAATCAAGGAGGTTGATACGATTGTTTTCATTTTGCCATACTCCCTGGCTCCGAAATAACGGCTCACAAGCACACCGGCTCCGACACCGGCTCCCAGTGCCACACAAATGAACACATTGGTCAATGCTGCACATGCACCGACAGCTGCAAGTGTGGAAGAACCAACAAACTGGCCGACAATAATAGAGTCGGCCATATTGTATATTTGCTGAAAAAAACTTCCAAGAATCATTGGCATTGCAAAAACCGTCAACGCTTTGAGAGGCTTATCGGTTATCAAATACTCATCTTTCGACATTATCATATTCCTCCATGGTATCTTGCATCGTGGTATCCCATTCACTTGCCTTCTCAAATACCGATTTGTCGATTTCATTAAATATGAATTTTATCTTTCTCCAATGGATACAGATATGTAATCGGATTCTGTGCCGACTGATTCAACTTCAATCCAGCTATCGACTTTCCAATGTAGAACGATTCATTCTCATCTGACGGAAATCCCTGCTCATATCTTTCATCCACAAAGAATAATCTATTTTCAGTTTTCGGTGTAAGAACAATATCCTGTCTTGGAAGTCTGTCCTTTGCCTCTTTACATACAAACCACTCTGACGGCTTATATACGGCAACAATCAAAGAATTGTAAACACCGAAAACATACTCAACTGTTCTAACCTTTTCCTTTGATGCTCTCCAGACACAACGAACAGCATCATATAATACCTTCTCATCCATACCTCTCTGATAGAGCCTGTTTATTTTGATGACAAGGATTTTATGCCTGATGTCTTTTTCTTCAAGTGGGGCGGCACCGTTTATTCTTTCATACTCATCAACTGATAATGCCTCTGCAGAATGATGCCCGGCAACAATGTTTGTAAGCCCTGCGTCACTGACATAATTAAACGCATTGATTAAAGAAGCCTCTGCCGCAAATGCCTCTTCTTCGGTTAAGTTTGAATTGATGATTATTTTCTCAACCTCAAGTCCGGCATTCTTAATATCTGCGATAGTCTTCAATAACTTCTATTTTATCATACATCTTGTAAAGAAGATTGTCAAGGTCTGCTTTCCTGTTTATATAGTGCTTATCATACCTTTGGTTTCAGAAAAGTGCAGCACTGAGGAATAGCCAAGAATTTAAAAAAACTGAATGTTCTGTTTGTATGCGCAAATCTGCTGATGGTGAAGCGTGTTCAAAAAAGATTTTTGTACAATCAAGAGGTAAGTCTGCACTTTTGAGGGTAATACTCCGCAATTGGAGCAAAATGTGGTGGAAAACCGATGCTTTCGGCATTGAATTTTACTGTTGTGAGATTTATGTGTGAATTTTTGAGGTGAATTGCTGTTTATTCAGCGGGTTCTTAATTGTATTTATACACGAAATATATTGCTTTTTTGTGGAATAATATGTTATAATTAAACGAACATATAAACGTATACCTAATCTGCTGCCAAAATAAGAGGTGATAACTATTGAATTTGTACGATATTATACCCGAAAATCTATTTTCTGTGCTTGTCTCAAAAAACAAAAATCTGTATGTAAAAACGCTGTTTGTTTTGCTTGATGCATTCAAACAGCATTTGAAAATATCAAAGGACGAGCTGATATCAATGATAAATGCACAGCTTGATGATGATATTATATCTGCGGATTTTACCGAAGAGGAACTGCTTGAAAGTGAACAGTCAATATCAGGCAAAGCACATTTTTTAGTGCGAAAGCTAAAAAGCACAGGCTGGATATTGATTGAAACAGAAAATGATTTTCGCGAGTATATAACTGTGCCCGGGTTCAGCTATAAGATCATACAGCTTTTATATGATGTTGCAAATGTTTCAGAAACGGAGAATTTTGCATACGTTTACTCAACTTATTCTTCTTTGGAGATTGCTAAAAAAACTCGTGATCCGTTTGAAATGATAACTGCACTTAATGACGGAGCTGAACGTACAGAGCGTCTTGTCGAGAGCCTTAAATCGGTTTATCACAGCATCACATATTATAATCAGCAGCTTATAAACACGCTTAACGTCAACAATGTTCTTCACTCTCACTACGAAATATTTCAGGAAGATGTGATTTTGAAGATACTTCGACCATTAAAGATAAAAGATTCTGTTCCCAAATATAAGATTCCAATACAGAATATTCTGAAACTATGGATAGCGGAAGAAGATGTAATAGAGGATATGGTGCAGTACCGGTTGTCAAAGCAAAATGATAATGACGAAGGTGAAATAAGAAACGATATTCTCCGCAAGATACATTATATCATTGATACTTACGATAATCTCGACAAAAAGTTTATCAGTGTTATTGATGAAAAGAACCGTCGATACACTCGTGCAACAACGCAGAAAATTGATTATCTTATCAATTCAGATCAGAGCGTAAAAGGCAATCTTATTTCGTTGCTCAAATATCTTTCCGATGATGAAACGGCGGATAAAACCTTTCAGCTGATAAGCGATTCCTTTGAGCTTTATGAGCAGTTATTTATAAGTGATGAAAGCTTGTATGAGAAAAAGAAAGCGGTAAAAAGATCACGAAATTCTGAGCTTATCATGACGGAAGGACCGATTGATTTTGAAATAAAAGCAAAAGCAATGGCGATGCAGGTCCTTAACAACAAATACAGCAAAAAGAACGTCAATGAATATGTAGATAAGCTTTTGGGTGAAAAAAACGAGATAACAAGCCGTGAGATCGTCATTGGAAATGATGATGATTATATAATGACGCTGCTGTCGGTAGTTCAGGCGAATGATAGGGGCTCAAAATACACGATAGAATTTGCCGATGAAGATGTTCTTTCGGGAAAATACGAGATACCGCTTATGACATACAGAAGAAGAGGTGCGAAATGAGCTTGGATAGATTTGAAAAGATGACTCAAAGGGAAAAAGACGAGTTTTCCAAAATATGCAATAAGCTAATGTCGGCAACATACATGCTTCGTGACGGAACTGATAAGCTTGTTTCAAGAGAGTACAGATTTATCGAAAATGAGTTTGAATTGTTCTCCGATTATCTCAGCTTAGGCGGTTGGAAGATATACAAGGACGCACAATACGGCATCATATACGTTAGAAACGTTGAGGGTTACAATAAGCTTGCTCTGAACAAGCTTACAACTGTAATGCTTATCACAATGAGGATAATATATGAAGATATGCGTGTTCAGGCAAGTAATACAAATGATGTCTGTGTGAATATCGGAGAGTTGTTCGGAAAAATCGTAAATGAGTTTTCTGTATATCCAAAGAAACCGCCGCAAAAAGAGATCAAGGAGTCTTTCAGAATTCTTGAAAATCATAATATAATCAGACGTCTTGACGAGAGCTATGATGATATTGAGTGCAGATTTGTTGTATTGCCGTCAATACTTGTTGCGGTCCCAAATGAAAAATGCAAGACGATATGTGATATGCTTAAAGCGGAGGAGGATAAAAATGAAGGCACTGACGAGATTACTGCTTGTTAACTGGCATTATTTTCAGAATACCGTTATTGATTTCGGCAATATAAACTTCCTTACAGGAAAAAATTCGGCAGGAAAATCAACTATAATCGACGCTCTCCAGGTCGTGCTTATGGGCGAAACAAGAAGCGTTGCTTTTAACCGTGCTGCAAGCAAAAAATCCGAAAGAACGTTGAAAAGCTATCTTATCGGTTCAATGGGTGAAGACATCGAAAACGGAAACAAAAGCCTTCGTGACGGTAAGGATTTCAGCACATATATAGTTGCGGAATTTTATGATGATTTTAAGTCGGCATTTTTCTGTCTTGGCGCTGTATTCGATACATTTGCGGACGGAAGCGATATAAACAGGCGCTTTTTCTGGCTGAAAAATAGCATTCCCGCAAACAGTTTTATCGAAAACGGCAAAACAATGGACAGCCGCAGAATGACACAGTTTTTTAAGGAGAAATATCCGAATAAATTTGAAACAAAAGACACTTCCGAAGGCTATCGGAGAATAGTTCTTGAAAAGCTCAATATCCACGATGAAAATTTCATTTCAATGCTGAAAAAAGCTATATCATTTGAACCGATAAATGATATTGAAAAGTTTATCACAGAAAATGTATGCGATATTGAAGATGACATTGATATCGTATCAATGCAGGAGAATATTCTCTATTACAAGCAGCAGGAAGATATGGCAAAACGGTTTGAAGGAAAACTCAGAAAACTTGAAGAGATATGCAGACAATATGCTGAGATAGAAAAGCTTCGTTCACGCCGCAAAATTCAGCAGTTCCTTATAGATTACGGCACATATAACAGTCATTGCCTTGAGCTTGAACAGGCACAAGCCGATTTTAAGAAATACAATGATGATATTGCAGAATTTGAGCAGAAAAAAGAAGAACTTGAAAAATTGAAGAATCAGCTTGAAAATGAACATACACAGCTAATAAACGAAAAAGCAAAATACTGGAGCGACAATAACGGCGACCGGCTGAAAGATGAAGAAAAGCGTTATATACAAGCAATTGAAGACTATGACAGAAGCATTTCAGGCTTTGTTACCGATATAAAAACATCATCAATACGCTGGAACGTTAAATTTTCAAACTGTATCGAAAAGATAGATAACGAAAGAATTACAGCAGAAATAAAGACGGTCATATCGTATCTTCAAAGAACGGATAAGTTTTCAGAAGCTGACTTTGAGCTTTTATCTCCCGAATACTTCTCAAAGATAAGAGAGGCATACCTTAACGCAAAGAGCAGCCTTGATACAATTGAAAGGGCGCTTGCCTCTGAGCTTAAAGAACTTAATTCTAAGAAGGCAGAGCTTGAAGGACTGATAGTTCGGCTTCAAAAAGGAATAAAGGCATATCCGCAGAATGCTGAAAAGTTAAAACAGGTCATTCATGATGAGTTGAAGAAAAAATACGGTTCGGATATTCCTGTTGATTTTCTTGCCGATAAGATTGAGATTATAGACGAAGAATGGCATAATGCTGTCGAAGGTTATCTGAATACGCAGCGTATGAACATTATCGTTCCTCCAGAATATTTTATGGATGCTTATCGGATTTACAAAAAGGTTCGTGATGAAGAGAAAATTTTTGAATATGCCATTATTGATTTGCAAAAGGTATATGAAGACGCTCCAAAGCCGATGCCGAACAGACTTGCAGAGATAGTAAAAAGCGAGGATAATTATGTGCAGGCATATATTGATTTTTTGCTTGGAAAAGTCATTCGCTGTGAAAGCGATGATAAAATCCGTAATTTCAGAACATCTGTCACAAAGGACTGTATGCGGTATCATAATTATGCCGTTAGTCCGCTTAATCCAAAAGCGTATGAGTTCCCTTGCATCGGAAGAAATTCAATCGAAATCCGCATTACCAAATGCAAGCAGCAGTTGGAAGAGATCAATACAGATATAGAGAAAAAATCAGAGATAAATTCCGTTGTTGCCCCTATTGTATTTGGAGAATGGTTCTTAGCCGAAAATTACATTTCTTTGGCGGTAGTTTCTGCGTTCAAAAATTATGAAGCCAGAAATGAATGTAAGGATAAGCTGCTTGAAATACAGCAGACGTTAGACAAAATCAACTTTTTTTGGCTCGAAGAAATGGATGAAAAAATTTCCGCCAAAAAGTCGGAAATTGATTCGGCAGTCAAGGAAAAAGAGGATACTATCCAATTTATTTCCGATTACAAACACGAAAGAGATGATACTTTTTCAAGAATTATACCCGAAACAGAACAGAAAATTTCTGAGATAAAAAGTAAGATTGATATGGAGTATTCCGAAGAATATCGAAACAACGAGGGTATTCCGAGATATAGCTCCGAGCTTGCCGAGTGCGGAAGTCCGAGTGCTGTTTCCGATAAGTTCAACTCGCCTGTCAAGGGTACGATATCGCTTATATCGACAGGAGAAAAAGAGCTTGTTGAAAAGAGAAACGAATATAATATGTCGGAACAGGCTTCATTCAGAGTTTCCGATGTGAACAATAATGACGAGTATGATGAGGCATATCGGAAGATCAGAGATTACGAGTTACCTAATTATCGTGAAAAAATCGAAAAAGCTAAAAACGATGCTATGGAGCAGTTCAAGAGTGACTTTATATATAAGCTCAGAGCCAATATTCAAAGTGCTGAAATGAAGATTGACGATTTGAATAATGCTCTGAAAATGGCACAGTTCGGAAATGATAAATACAGGTTTTCTGTTGAGCCGAATCCTGCATTTCTGGAGTATTACAATATGCTGATGTCAAGCCTGCTCGATGACGGCACGGAGGGATTATTCAGCTTCAATTTTACCGAGAAATACAAGAGTGTTATTGACAATTTGTTTGAGCAGATTATCAGCTTTGACAGTAATTCCGAAAAGTCGACGCAAAGCGTTAAAATGTTCAGCAAATATCAGACGTATCTGACATTTGACCTTATTACTACCGATAGCAGCGGCAGAAGAGAAAAGCTTTCAAAGTCTATAAACACAAAATCGGGAGGAGAAACGCAGACTCCGTTTTATATCGCAGTTCTGGCTTCCTTCGCACGTTTGTACAGAACAAATGACCCAAAAGAAACCGGAAACACAATGCGCCTTGTTATTTTTGATGAAGCTTTTAATAAAATGGACGGTGAAAGAATTATTGAGAGTATAAAGCTTCTGCGAAAATTCGGTTTGCAGGCTATAATATGTTCACCTCCCGAGAAAGCGTCCGATATTGCACCCATAGCCGATAAGACACAGCTTGTTTATAAGGAGGCTATCGGAGAAGTTTACAGATCGACCGTTGTTGAATGGACAAAAGAAATGAGTGAGATTAATGGATAATGAATCGGTTATTCTGAACAGACTGCTGGACAAATTTGAGGATAGAACTCCGGGTTCAAACCGCCGAGTAATGATTGACTTCGGCAAAAGTGATATAAAGATTCCCGATATTGAAAGCGGTGAATATCGGGGCTTCAGAGAAGATATGCTGCGCCTGAAAAGCAGAGGCTTTATTGAGCTTGACTGGACAAGAAAAAATTATCTGATAAAAAGTGTATGGCTCAATCTTGAAAATGTCGATACGGTATATGAGTATCTTGGACGTGAAAACAGAGCCTCAAAGGTTGGCAGAGTGCTTGAACTTATCGACAAAACGCTGGGACGGATAGAATCGCATTGGTTGAGAACCTATCTTTTGTCAAGCCGAGAATATATGCTTGAAAACAACAAGCTCACAGGAGTATGGGGTAAGAAACAGCCATTTCTGAATAATTTTCTGTCTGCACTCGTTGGAATAAACGATCTGCACGGAAGTTCAATTTCGATGAGAGCGTTCAGTATCAATATCTATAGTGATTCAAAGTTTTTTGAAAGGGAAATGAAGCCATTTGTTATAACAGTCATAAAAAACAATGAACCTGATTTAAAGGGTATTGATGAGATAAGCGATCGTGAAGTTCTTGCGCAGGTCGGGATAATAATGATGTCCGAAATTTTTGAGTTTTGTGGGAATGTTCGGATAAATTTTGTCGGCGGAACGGTTGATTTTTCTCCTATAAAAAATGGTGCTTGTGTATTGGATGAAAGCGTTTCGGATATATGCAGTATAGATATTTTTGACACGGATAAGATCATATTTATCGAGAATAAGACGAATTACACCGAGTATTGCCTTAACAGGCAAACAGACCGTGAGCTTGTAGTGTATCACGGAGGTTTTTACAGTCCCAAGCATGGCGAATTCTTCCGCAAGCTTTGCGATGGCAAAGATATCCCCGCATATTTATGGAGTGACATTGATTATGGCGGATTCAGAATGTTTATGCGTCTGAAAAAGAATATTGTTCCTTCGCTTGAACCGTTAAATATGAATATTGATTCCTTTGAACGCTATAAAGAAAAGGGTCTGAAAAGAGATGATAAATACATAATGACACTTCAAAAGCTGACTGAAGATCCTGATTATTCTGTTTTCTATGAAGTAATTTCAGCAATTATCAATTCAAAGGTCACGGTTGAGCAGGAGTGCTTTTTGGAAAAGGAAAAGTGTTAGTATAAAATGAATACGGGGATTTGAGGTGGCGATCCATTGAGTGACCATTGCACGGTTGAATTGAAATCCGGACTTAAGGTCGATGTAGAAAGATAATCATAAATAACAAAGGCTCCTCACCACTGGAATATATCCGGTAATGAGGAGTTATTTTTTTAATCTTCTTCTGAATAGTCACAATTTGAGCATTCCCAAACTTCTCCATCAAAATATAAGCAACCACCACATTCAGGGCATGGACGAACTTCATCATCGTCATTCTCTAATTTGCCCGAACAATATGGACAACGGCTGTATTCAGATTCATCGTATACTTTATCACAAAATGGACACTGCTGCATTATTCCACCTCCTTTCACATTAACATAAATAATCAAACTAAGTTGTTATCGTTCTGAGCAGATGTGGTTAACTCCATCATTTTTTGTGCATATGTATCCCCATCAATTTCTTCATTAGCATACTGTTGCATAAACTCATCAATTTGTTCTTTTAATTCTTCTCTAGTCGTATATTTATCTCCCTCAATTACTTATTAAAGTTTCTAAAATCTTCTTCTGATTCATAAATATCATCAGAGGAAATACTATTTTTGTGGCCACACTCTGTACACTTCCAAACATAGTGATGATCATCAAAACCCGGCTGGTCGTTCAAACAAGCATTACAACGATCACAATACCAATCGATTTCTGGAAATCTTTCACTCATCTTTGGTACCTCCTTCTTCATCTGGATGCATAGCATCGTATTCTTTAATACCGTTGATAATCTCTTCCTTTGCTTTAGCAATTTCCATTTCGTTTTTCTTCTTTTTGGCTTTAAAGTAGTCAACAACCTTAATGGCAGCCGCAGTCACCAACGAAGCCCCTACAGCAGCAGCTCCAATCCAAGGTAGCATCTCCATTTTCCCAGCATCTTTGCTTGTTAATTCAAGCATTTCCACATACTTCTCTGGTCCTCCAGCTGCTTTTGCTGCTTTTGATAATTCTGCATAATCCCAATTCTGCGCCATACTATTCCTCCTCTTGACCTCGAATCTTTTCATCAATCCCTTTTATAAGTTTTTCTGTTTCAGTAATACGTAACTGTTCTTCTGCAATTTCTTCTTGAAGATGTCTAATACTCTTCTTTTTTTCTTGTAATGTTTTCTTTAGAAGATTGTATATTGGATAATAATAGCTTACGTATTTCTGATGTATTTACATGAGCATTTTTTTATTTCATCATTCTTTATAAGCTGTTGAGCAATAATTCCTCCTATAATCGTAGCAGTAGCTGCTGTTAATCCAACTGGTGATGCTAATAACCCGGTTGCAATACCAACATACTTTGGAGAGGTCTTAAGAAATGCATCCAACATTACATAGAATACAAAATTCGTCTAATTTTCATCAACTAATTGTGTTAATTATGCTTTTTAGACCCATACTTGGTTTGCTTTCTTTTAGGGCCATTTTCCGTTTGCTCCACATTACTGCGTTAATTTTTCAAAAATCATGAATAAACACTTCTGCATAATCGACCCAATCTCAATATTTGTCTATCCAACTATAAAAACATCAAGATTTTATGCTCTTTTCCGAGCATATTTCGCAGTCTGATTTTCAATTCTAAAAATCTCAAAAGAACCTTATTTCAAGCCTTTTTCACACTATCAATTATGTGCTTTTGTCAACAGAACCACGCACTCAACGTGCCTCGTATGCGGGAACATATCAAACGGCTGAATATCGGTCACTGTGTACTTTTTCGTCAGCGTTTTCAGATCCCTCGCCTGCGTAGCCGGATTGCAGGAAATATAAACTATTCTTTCCGGTGCGATTTTAACGAGCGAGTTTAAAAACTTTCTGTCCGCTCCCGTCCTTGCAGGGTCGAGGATCACTGCGTCATAATGCGTGCCGAGCTTTGCCTTCTTTTCAAGAAACTCGCCTGCGTCGCCCCGGTTGAAAGCAATATTACGGGTAAGTCCGTTTTCGTGACAGTTCTTTACTGCGTCACGGACGGCTGATGCGTTGTATTCAATGCCCTGTACCTGCTTTACATAGTCAGACACTATTATGCCTATCGTGCCTATTCCGCTGTATGCGTCAAGCAGAACGTCCTTCTTCGTGAGCTTCGCCGCCTTTATAGCGTAGTCGTACAGCTTTTCGGTCTGTGCGTGATTTATCTGATAGAACGATTGCGGAGATATTCTGAATCTTTTTCCGCAAAGAATATCCGTAATGTATCCCTTGCCGTAAAGCACCTCGTTATTTTCTCCGAGAAGAAGCATTTCGGGAGTGCGGTTTACCGAGAATGTCACGGTCGTAATATCCGGAAACCGCTTTACAAGTGCTTTCACAAAATCGTGCTTTTTAGGGAACATTGAGTTTCCGCCGACAAGAGTAACCAGTATCTCTCCGGTTTTCTTTCCGACACGGACAAGCACATGACGTAAAAAGCCACGCTCCGTACCCTCGTCATAAGGATGTAATTTGAACGATCTGAGCAGCTCTCTTATGCCGACGATTATCTCGTCCGCACGTTTATCGTCAAGCATACAGCTGTCAATTCCGACAATGCCGTTTCTGGACGACTGATATACGCCGGAGATTATCCTGCCGTTTCTGTCAGAGCGGAATACCGCCTGCACCTTGTTTCTGTAGTTGTACGGATCGTCTGCGCCTATAATTTCAGATACCTTGCCGAAACTGCCGAGCAGCTTTTCGGTATCCTTCTGCTTCCATTCAAGCTGCTGTTCGTATGTCATGTTGGACAGCTGACAGCCGCTGCATTTTTTCGCAACGGGACATTTCTTGTTTGCCATATTAACTCCTGTAATTTATTAGTTGTTTGCATCAGATCGATTAATCTTGCCTTTTATGATTCCTCTCATTGTGCCAAGAATATCACCATTAATATCACCGCTAATGTTTCCGTTCATAATACCGAAAATATCACCGTTAAGATTGCCACCGATATCTCCGTTCATAGTATTTAGTATATCGCCGTTAAGGTCACCTTCAATATTTCCTTCCATAACGCCTGTTATATCACCGTAAAGGTTGCCTTTAATATCGCATTTCATAGTACCGGTGATGTCACCGTAAAAATCACCTGATATATCAGATGTATAAATATCGGTTCTGTTATTCTTATTGTTTATAGCAAAGTTATCCTCATCGTCTTCATCGCATATAATTGCTTCATTTGTATTGCCTTTGATAATCCCATGCATAATGCCGATAATGTCGCCGTTAAAGTCGCCGCTTATATCGCCGCTCATAGTGCCGACAATGTCACCGTTAAGGTCGCCGTTAATATCACCGCTCATAGTGCCGACAATGTCACCGTGAAAGTCACCGGATATGTCAGATGTATAGAGACCTGTTATGTCACTTTCACAGTTTTCGTTAAATTCATCTTCATTATCGTAATCATCGTAAACATCGCCATTTTTGCAGAAATATGTAGCGTTTATGCTATGATTGCTATTAGTGTATATGGATAATTTATTGTTATGCAACAAAGCATTGGAAATTATCTTTATCACATTTTGGTTTACAATGTTATTCTTAGTGAGAAAAGAAGTGATATGTTTACCAAGTTCGCCGTCTTTACAGTTGATTATGGTAAAATTGGTAGTTTTGCCTGATGATTGTTGTAATATAGCTGCTTTACCATTATCGCTATCCGGTATTATTTTTATTGTTGTTTTCCCGGTATTTATTGTTATAGTTGAATTTGTGTTCATATTTGCTCTCCTTTTTAAAATTGTGACAGATATTCGTGTAACTTTTCAAGACGCATCTCCATATCCTTCCTCCCAAGCTCATAAACGCTTTTCAGCCTGTCGGGATCTCTCTCCGTTCGGCTTATCGTTATCGGCTCAGACGGACGGATAATAAATACCTTGCCGCTTTGTTCAAGTTCGCATAGCTTGTCTATGCTTTCGTTGTAGACATTGTGACGGTTTTCAAGCGCATTGCACAAGTCGGGAAATTTACCGTAGAACGAGCGTATCAGCAGTTTGTTCATCGGCTTTTTGCGGTAGTTCATATCACGGGTGAGGATTACCACCTGCTTTTTGTATCCCATTTCAGAAAAATGCTCAAACGGTATGCTGTCGGAAATCCCTCCGTCAAGATACGCTCTGCCGCCGATTATTACAGGCTTTGATAAACGGCATCGAAGCAGAAGCACGGAGCATTTCCATATCCCGAAGTACGCTTTTTACCTGCAGATACTCCGGCTTTCCCGTTTTTACATCAGTGACCGTTGCATAAAACGGCACGCCCGATTTCTGATAGGCTTCATCATCGAATTTGTCAAGCTCGTTCGGCACTTTGTAATAGGCATATTCCGTGTTGAAAAAGTCGCCGCTTTTAAGTAGCGGCTTTATCCCCATGTAGCTCCTGTCGCCGTTGAAGCGGCAGTTGTAGCGAATAACCCTGCCGTCCTGCCTTGACAGAAAATTCACTCCGAACACCGCACCTGCCGATGTTCCTATTATCCCGTCAAAATTTATATCATTTTCAAGAAGTACGTCAAGTGCGCCTGCCGTGTACATTCCACGCATAGCGCCGCCTTCAAGCACAAGCCCTGTTTTCATTTTGTTCTCCGTTAAATTATTTGCCGTATTCGTTGTCAAATTCTTGTATTTCTCTGAGCATATCCTCAGTGCTGTCATCGCTCATATCGTACCATTCCATCTTTTTCAGATACTTGCCGAGCCAGCTGTCGTGAAGCGCATTTGCCACGATCCCGACTTCGCTGAAAGAATCGTTACCGTCCCCGATAACAAAAGCAAGCCGCTTATTATCTGTCGGCACTTCTATAAAATTACACCCTGCAAACGCTTCTCTTACTGTCTTATATACCGCATCCAAATCGTGTTGCTGTAAGCTCAGCACTTTTTCATTATCTATTTCTACCGTGATTTTGTATAAGTAATCCATACCTGCCATCTTTTCGTAATATATTTTTAGTACCGCCATATTTGACAACATCCGCCCGATACGCTATAATATTCAGTGCGATAAGCGGATGCGCTGTGATAATATTCTATCACTTTTCGATATTATTTGCAATACGAAAAAGTCCGCCCGAAAGGAAATAATAAACAATATGGCTGAAATAATAGATGTTGCCGATATAAATATACCCGAGCTTGAAATATACACTCATCTGACAGATGCACGGCTTCGCAAGGTGTACGAGTATGAACACGGAATATTCATAGCCGAAAGTCAGACGGTTATAGAAGTAGCCCTTGATGCAGGCTGTAAGCCGATTTCGATGCTCACAGACAGAAAGTATATCAATGACCGTGCAAACGGCATAATAGAGCGGTGCGGCGATATTCCGGTATATACCGCCGACAGCAAGATAATGTCCGGGCTTACAGGCTATGAGCTGACACGTGGAATGCTCTGCGCTATGGAGCGTCCTGCGCCGAAAAGGGCAGAGGAGCTTTGCAGAAACGCACGAAGGATCGCCGTACTCGAAAATATATCTGATG
>ENA-OOWC01000083-OOWC01000083.1-human-gut-metagenome-genome-assembly--contig:-NODE-83-length-19692-cov-3.424810_pt1 | contig 19692 bp, 17 predicted proteins | sample MGYA00241403_ERZ501313 | MGnify/ENA primary metagenome ERZ501313 (study PRJEB25962, sample SAMEA2042360) | human gut metagenome | biome: human gut; feature: human-associated habitat; material: faeces... | reverse complement strand
AATTAATTATACCACAGGATAAGAAAAAGAGGCTAATTTTATGCCTCTTACTTCACACTATTTTTGATAGTTTTTAAATTTTTCGCATTTTTATTATTCGCTTCTTAATGCTTCTACTGGGTCTTTCTTAGATGCTGCTCTAGCTGGAATTAAACCACCAATTAAAGTTAAGATTATTGCTAAGCCTACTAATACTAGAGCATGAGTTATTTCGAGTGATGCTGAAAGTGGTATGTTACCTATGTAGTGATGTAATATTGTATTTATTATTGGAATTAGTATATAAGATATAACTATACCAAATAGTCCTGATAAGAACCCGATAATAAATGTTTCAGCATTAAATATTGATGAGATATTTCCCTTTGAAGCACCAATTGCTCTTAGGATACCTATTTCTTTTGTTCTTTCATATACTGAGATGTATGTGATAACTCCAATCATGATGCTTGATACGACTAGTGAAATTGATACAAAGGCGATTAAAACATAACTTACAGCATTTACGATTGTTTTTACTGACGACATAAGAATTCCCGTTGTATCTGAGTAATTAATCTCTTTTTCTTCTGAAACGTTTTTATTATAGTCTTCAATAAATGATAGAAAGTGTTCTTTTCCATCGAAACTATTAAAATAAAATGAAATATATGTTGGTTCTTCTTTATCTTGATAACCTAATGTAATAAGATTTGTTTTTTGAGTTGTTTCAGTTTTATTCATCATAGCGTTTACTACTCTTGCTAGTTCATCTTTACTAAAGTTAATAGTAAATGCTGAAGCGATTTTATCTTGATCAATGTTTAGAGATGTAGCAAAACTTTTAGATAAGTTAGTTGTTAAGTCGCCTACTTTAGTTAGAATATCTTTTTTCATTTTAGTTTCAGTCATTACTGATGCCATGGTTTCACTTGTTTTAATTATTGGAGCACTATTTAAGTATGATGATATGACATTTTCTTTTATTTCTGCAATAATTACTGCACTTGGGTTTTCTCCATTTATTTCATAATCTGGATTAAGGGTTTTCATGTAAGAATTATAAGCAGTGATGTAACTATCAAGTAAACCCTTTAATAATGATTTATATGTAGTTTTAAAAGTGTCTGCTGGTATAGTATATTCTTTTTCCATGCTAGTTAAAAGTTCTTTGCTTTCAGCTTTATTTAAAAGATTTTCAGTTAACGTTAAAGTGTTATTTAATGTAAACTCACTATTTATACTATTAAATAGGTTGTTTGCTAATTGTGAAAGATTATTATTAAATAAATCTTTTGCTGGAGTTACATTTGTTGTAATTGAGTTCGCTATTTCCTCCATATATTTTTGGGTTTGTTTTTTTAGGATAGCTAATACTCCTACATAGGTAGCAGATTACAAATCTGCCTTAGTCAGCAGTTCTGCAGCGGATTGATATCCGCACAGAACTGAAAGAGATTGCTTTTTATTAAAACATTTCACCTTTTTCCTGTTCTTCCTCAAAGCGTTCACCCTTCTGGGCTTCCTGCGCCTCATATTGTGCCTGGGCTGCACGCTGCTGAGCCTCACGTGCTTTAGCCTCAGCCGCCAGTCGGGTTTTTTCTGCCCTTATTCGTGCCAGTTCAGCCTCTTCTTCTGCTCGCTTCTGCGCCGCCAAAGCTTCCTCTTCGGCACGTTTCTTAGCAACCTCGGCTTCAGCTATCGCCTTCTGTCGCGCACGTTCTGCAGCCTCAGCTGCAGCTTTGGCTTCAGCTTCAGCACGCTCACGAGCCATACGGAGAAGCATTTCCCTACGCTTAACCAGAAGATCAAACATGATGCCCGCAGCCTCATCCGGCGCAACCTTATCGCCTAACTGAGTTCGAACTTCCTGATATTCTGCCAACATCTTATCCCTGCCAGGTTCTCCCGGAAGAATCTGATAAAGTTCGTTGGCAATACCATCAACCGAAAAGCGGTCGGCAAGCATCTCCGGCACAATCTCCTTATTGGCGATAAGATTCACCAGCGAGATGAACTTCACCTTGATGATATGCTTGAAACCGAAACGGATGAGATGAGGTACAGGCGTTTCATAACATACCACCTGAGGCACATCGAAAAGAACCGTCTCTAAAGTTGCAGTACCACTGGTAACAAGAGCTGCCGTAGCATGCGACAAGAGCGGATAAGTCTTGTTACGCACCAGTTTGACAGGTGTACCTTTGATAAACTTCTCATAGTAAGCATCGTCTATCGAAGGAGCACCGGCAAGCACCATCTGATAATCTTCAAAACGCTCAGCCACCTCAATCATCGCCGGCAGATTGTCTTTGATTTCCTGCAGACGGCTTCCTGCCAGCAAAGCGACAACAGGGCGATAAGTGTCAAGATTATTCTCCTGACAGAATTCCGTAAAACTCTGATGATATCCCGACCTGAACTCCCCTACTTCCTGAGCCGTAGGATTACCTACATAGTGAATAGGATAATGGTGCTTCTTTTCGAAGAACGGCACCTCGAATGGCAAGATTGAGAAGAGTTCAGCGATATCACGTTTAATGCTGCGGATCCGCCACTCCTTCCATGCCCATATCTTAGGAGAAATGTAATAATAGGCAGGGATATTGGTGTTCTTTTTCAAGAACTTAGCTATCTTGAGATTAAATCCCGGATAATCTACCAGTATCACTACATCCGGCTTCCATTTCACAATATCTTCCTTGCATCTCTTCATGTTCGAAAAGATGGTACCCAAATGTAGCAGTACAGGCACAAAACCCATATAAGCCAACTCCTTAAAATGCTTGACGCGAGTGCCACCTTCAGCAGCCATCAAATCACCGCCAAAGAAACGGAATTCAGCAAACTCGTCTATTTTTTTCAACGAGCGCATCAATCTGCTGGCATGCAAATCTCCACTAGCCTCGCCTACTATCAGGTAATACTTCATAATTCAAAATTCTTTAACCAATCATAATCCGTTACATCAATCTTAGTTGGGGTAATAGCGATGTAACCATGATTCACAGCCCACTGGTCGGTATCCGTTGCCTCCGGTTCGTCATTACGGTATTCACCAACCATCCAATAATAATCATATCCATGCGGATGAGTGCGATGATCCACCTCATTGATCCAGGAGCCACGAGTCATCCGGCAACCCTTGAAACCCTTGAACGGAGGCAAAGCCGGGAAGTTGACATTCAGACAGGTATATTCTGGCAATCCCTTCTCCAGCACCATCTTAACAATCTTCAGTACCCCATCGCGCAAAGGAGTGAGATCAGCATTTTCATCATAATTGCAACTGCTGAAGGCTATGCTTGGAATATGCTGCATACAGCCCTCCTTAGCTACACCCATAGTTCCCGAATAATGATTATTCACGCTCGAATTGTCACCATGATTGATACCGCCGATAATCAGATCAGGCTTGCGATCTGCAAGAAACTGATCCAACGCCAGTTTCACACAGTCAACCGGTGTGCCGCTACATGACCAAACCTCAACATCATTCCCCATATTGTGGCGACGCTTCAGGCGCAATGGAGTAGTAGCCGAGAAGGCACAGGCGAATCCCGAACGGGCACTTTCCGGTGCTACAACCAGCAGGTCGCACCAGTCTTTCAGAAAGTTCACTAGGGTCTTGATTCCATTGGCATGATAGCCATCATCATTCGAAATTAATACTAACGGTTTCTTATTTTCCATAAAAATATCTTTCTTTTTGGTGCAAAAGTACGAAAAAACCTTTAAAGTAACGTCTTTCTCGCATAAAATATGTATCTTTGCAGAAATTTTGTGATGATTTTTAATATAGAAAATTAAGAATATGGGAAAAATAATCGCATTGGCCAACCAGAAAGGCGGTGTCGGCAAAACGACAACCACCATCAACTTGGCAGCATCATTGGCCACACTGGAGAAGTCGGTTCTTGTAGTAGACGCCGACCCACAGGCAAATGCCTCCAGCGGCTTAGGAGTAGACATCAAGGAGGTAGACTGCTCTCTGTACGAGTGCATTATCGACCATGCAGATGTTCGTGATGCCATCTATACCACCGATATTGATGGACTCGACATCATCCCCAGCCACATCGACCTTGTCGGTGCAGAGATAGAAATGCTCAATCTGCAGAACCGCGAAAGGGTTATCAAGAATCTGCTCGCCCCTATCCGCGACGAGTATGATTTCATCCTTATCGACTGTTCGCCATCTCTGGGACTCATCACAGTCAACTCGCTGACAGCAGCCGACAGCGTCATCATTCCTGTTCAGTGCGAATACTTTGCTCTGGAAGGCATCAGCAAGTTGCTCAACACGATAAAGATTATCAAGAGCAAGCTCAACACCAAGCTCGAGATTGAGGGCTTCCTGCTTACCATGTACGACAGCCGTCTGCGTCTGGCCAACCAGATTTACGACGAGGTGAAGCGCCACTTCCAGGAGTTGGTGTTCAAGACCGTCATCCAGCGCAACGTGAAGCTGAGCGAGAGTCAAAGCCACGGCCTTCCCGTCATCCTCTACGACACAGAGTCGAACGGCGCTAAGAACCACTTGGCATTGGCAAAAGAAATTATCAACAAGAACTCATAAAGTAAGAAAAAAGAGTGAAGAATGACTCACTCCTTACTAAGAAATAGAAAATGGCAGTACACAAGAAATACAATAACGGAACCAAGAGCAATGCCCTGGGACGAGGTCTCGACGCACTTATCTCTACCGAAGGAGTGCGCACACAGGGCAGCAGTACCATCAACGAGATTCCTCTCGACCAGATAGAAGCCAACCCCAACCAGCCTCGTCGCGAGTTCGACGACGAAGCACTCCATGAGTTGGCAGAAAGCATCAAGGCCATAGGCATCATTCAGCCCATCACCTTGCGACAGGTGGCAGAGAACCGCTTCCAGATTATCGCAGGTGAGCGTCGCTGGCGTGCCTCCCAGTTGGTTGGCCTGAGAGCCATACCAGCCTATATCCGTACCATCAGCGATGAGAGTGTAATGGAGATGGCACTCGTCGAGAACATACAGCGCCAGGACCTCAACGCCATAGAAATAGCTTTGGCATACGAGCATCTGATGGAGAACAACGAGATGACTCAGGAGAAGATAGCCGAGCGCGTGGGCAAAAGCCGCGCTGCTGTAGCCAACTACCTGCGCCTGCTCAAGTTGCCAGCTCAGGTACAGATGGCACTTCAGAAGAAAGAAATCGACATGGGCCATTGCCGCGCCCTCTTGGCACTCGACAGCCCTTCACTTCAGATCAAGCTGTTCCATGAAATTCAGAAGAACGGCTACTCTGTGCGCAAGGTAGAGGAGATGGTACAGCAAATAAAGGACAGCGAGGACAACGAGACAGCCAAAAAGGTAATCAAGGGAAAAGCCGAACTGCCCGAAGAGTTCACCCTGCTGAAGAACCGCCTCTCGCAGTTCCTCAACACCAAGGTTCAGTTTACCTGCTCACCCAAGGGCAAGGGAAAAATCAGCATTCCCTTTGCCAACGAGGAGGAATTAGAGCACATCATGAACGTTTTCGACCAATTAAAACAAAACTAATTAGGTGAAATCGAAAATATCACATATTTGTATATCAGTCTTGTTGGCCAGCCTACCCTGGGCTGCTCAGGCACAGAAGGCTGTCACAGCCAGTCAATCCACTGCAGGCGAAGATCAGCCTGCCGTAGTGGCACCTGCAGATACAACATTCTCTGCCAAAGACAGTCTCAAGCTCAACAGCATGCTCCAGGTTGCAACCAAGAAGCCCAAGCGCGACTGGTCCACATGGCGTCCTGACACCAAGCGTGCCATGTGGCTTGCCATCGTTCTGCCAGGAGCAGGACAGATATACAACCGCAAATACTGGAAACTACCTATTATATATGGTGGTTTCGTAGGCTGTGCCTATGCCATCACCTGGAACAACCAGATGTATCACGACTATTCACAGGCCTATATGGACATCATGGACGATGACCCCACTACCGACAGCTACAACCAGTTCCTGCACTTAGGAGCCACCATCGATGCCAGCAACATGGACCGATACAAGGAAATCTTCCGCAAGCGCAAAGACCGTTACCGCCGCTGGCGCGACATGGGTGTGTTTGTGATGATTGGCGTTTACGCTTTCTCCATCATCGATGCCTACGTGGATGCATCTCTCTCCGAGTTCGACATTTCCGACGACCTTACTCTGAGAGTAGAGCCTGCCTTCATGAACAGCAACCCGCAAAGCCGCAACCCCTTCCGTTCAGGAACATTGGGACTTCAATGCTCACTCACTTTTTAAAGTGAGGAACACAATTGTGTAGAATCTTAAAGAAACTTATAGAAAAGAAAGAATAACATAAATGAAAAAAATACTATTATTAGCAGCTGCAATGTTACTTGGTATGCCTGTACAGATGCTGGCGCAAACCGACGACACTGAAGAGAAAAAAGAAGATGTAATCACAGTCACCGACAAACAGGGAAACGAGGAAGAGATAGAAGTCCCTGTAGGACTGGAGGACAACCTCGACAGCCTGCTGCATCTTTATAATGCTAAGACCTATATGATGCAAGACACATCTTGCAACTATCGTGATGTCAACCCAGTCTTCGACAAGGAGGTTTACATCGACCGACTCAAGCGTCTGCCCACCATCATCGAGATGCCTTACAACGATGTGGTGCAGAAGTTCATCGACCGCTACAGCGGCAAGCTCCGCCGCTCTGTGAGCTATATGCTGGGCGCAGGCAATTTCTATATGCCAATCTTCGAGGAGGCTTTAGAGGCTTACAACCTACCCCTCGAGCTCAAATATCTACCTGTCATCGAGTCTGCCCTCAACCCTATTGCCGTTTCACGCGTAGGAGCCACCGGCCTCTGGCAGTTCATGATAGGCACAGGCAAGCGCTACGGACTTGAGGTCAACTCGCTCATCGATGAGCGTCGCGACCCAGTGAAATCCTCTTATGCTGCCGCCCACTATCTGAGCGACCTCTATAAGATTTTCGACGACTGGAGCCTGGTCATCGCTGCCTACAACTGTGGCCCCGACAAGGTCAACAAGGCCATCCACCGCGCCAAAGGTTCTGCCGATTACTGGAACATCTATCCCTACCTCCCCAAGGAGACACGCGGATATGTGCCAGCCTTCATCGCAGCCAACTACATCATGAACTACTATTGCGACCACAACATCTGTCCTATGGTGACCGAATTGCCTCTTAAGACCGACACCGTGGTTGTCAACAAAGACCTTCATCTGGAGCAGATTGCCCAGGTGCTCAACATCAACATCCAGCACCTTCGCAGCCTCAATCCACAATACCGTCGCGACATTGTCAATGGTCTCAACAAACCTATGACAGTACGCCTTCCCTCAACTCTCGTTGGCCCCTTCATCGACCAGGAAGACTCCATCTACAACTTCAAGACCGACGAACTGCTGCTCAAGCGTTCTGTCGTAGAGGTAAACCAAGAAGAGCCTAAGGTAAGCCGCCACAGCTACCACAGCAGCCGCCATCGCTCCTCTGCAACACGCAGCAGGAGCCGCAAGAGCAGAAGCAGAAAGAGTAAGCGCGGAGGAAGAAACGTAACCATCAAGAGTGGTGACACCCTGTCGGAGATAGCAGAACGCAACCACACTACCGTGGCTAAACTGCGCAAGCTCAACAAGATTTCGGGCAACCATATCCGTGCCGGCAAGAAACTCAAGGTGAAGTAATATACACATTATTATATATATAGTTATTAATCTGACTAACACAAAGCGCAGGAGGCAAGAACTATGGACGATCAGAACCTCAAAGACTTAGAGAGAGAACAGGCCGACAACAAACTCATTGGCGATGCATTCCAGCATCTGCTCGACACCTATGTAGCTTCACGTCACCGCAAGAAGGTAGACATTGTCACCAAAGCATTCAACTTTGCACGCCAGGCACACAAGGGCGTACGTCGCCTCTCGGGCGAACCCTACATCATGCACCCTATCGCCGTGGCTCAGATAGCCTGCGAGGAAATGGGACTGGGATCCACCAGTATCTGTGCCGCACTCCTGCACGACGTGGTAGAAGACACCGACTATACAGTAGAAGACATCTCCAACATCTTCGGAGAGAAGATAGCCCAGATTGTAGACGGACTAACCAAGATCAGCGGTGGAATCTTTGGTGACAAGGCATCGGCACAAGCCGAGAACTTCAAGAAACTGCTACTCACCATGAGCGACGACATCCGCGTCATCCTTATCAAGATCTGCGACCGTCTGCACAACATGCGCACACTCGCCTCGCAGCCTGCCAACAAGCAGTACAAGATAGCCGGCGAGACACTTTACATCTACGCTCCATTGGCCAACCGTCTGGGCCTTAACAAAATAAAGACCGAACTCGAAGACCTCAGCTTCCGCTACGATCATCCACAGGAATACGCCAACATCGAGCACAAACTTGCCGACACCGAGGCACAACGCGACACCCTCTTCTCGCAGTTCACACAGCCCATCAGGGAGGAACTCGACAAGATGGGCATACAGTATAAGATCAAGGCACGTGTAAAGAGCCCTTATTCCATTTGGAACAAGATGCAGAACAAGCACGTGAGCTTCGACGAAATATACGACATCCTTGCCGTCCGCATCATCTTCACACCCAAGGAAAGAGCCAACGAGGTCAACGAATGCTTCAATATCTATGTGGCCATCAGCCAGATATACAAGAGTCATCCCGACCGTCTGCGCGACTGGCTCAACCATCCTAAAGCCAACGGCTATCAGGCACTCCACGTCACCCTCATGAGCAAGCAGGGACGCTGGATAGAGGTACAGATAAGAAGCGACCGTATGGACGAGGTGGCCGAACAGGGATTTGCTGCCCACTGGAAATACAAAGAAGGCGAAGACGCTGAATACACAGAGGACGAGAACGAGCTCAACGACTGGTTGGGCACCATCAAGGAAATCCTCGACGATCCACAGCCCGACGCCATGGATTTTCTCGATGCCATCAAGCTCAACCTCTTTGCCTCAGAGATCTTTGTCTTCACCCCTAAGGGCGAGATCAAGACCATGCCAGCAGGCTGTACAGCCCTCGACTTCGCCTTCCAGATACACACCTTCTTAGGAAGCCACTGCATCGGAGCAAAGGTAAACCATAAGCTGGTGCCACTGAGCCATAAACTGCAAAGCGGCGACCAGGTGGAAATCCTCACCAGCAAGAGTCAGCACGTACAGCCTTCATGGATCAACTTCGTGAGCACAGCCAAGGCCAAGAGCAAGATTCAAGCCATACTGCGACGCGACAACCGCGAGATACAGAAGAAGGGCGAGGACATTCTGAACGAATGGCTCAAGAAGAACAGTCTGGAGGTCAACAACTCCATCCTCGACAAGCTCTGTGACTATCACCACATACAGAAACACGAGAACTTCTTCCAGGCATTGGGCGACCACTGCATTCTGTTGGGCGAGAAAGATCTTGACGAACTGCAAGGCAAGAACAAGAAAGACAAGAGCTCAAGCAGTTGGCGCAACTATATCCCCTTCCTCGGCAAGAGCAAGGACAAAAAGGCTGACGAAAAGGACAACAAGCCGCAACAGCTCATGGTGGTGGGCAAGGACTTCAACAAGAAGAAACCCCTCATCATCACCGAGGAGAACATCTCGCAGTTCATCTTCCCCTCATGCTGCCATGCCATTCCTGGCGATGACATCATGGGCTACATCGACAACAAGAACCGCATCGAGATACACAAGCGCTCCTGCTCTGTGGCAGCCAAGCTCAAGTCGAGCTATGGCAACCGCATCGTCGACGCCAAGTGGCAAATGCACAAGCTGATGTACTTTGACGCCACCATCGAGATAAAGGGCATCGACCGCAAGGGAATGCTCCTCGACGTGAGCCGTGTCATCAGCGACCAGCTCAATGTCAACATACACAAGCTCACCATCAGCAGCGACAATGGCATCTTCGACGGTTGCATCGAAATCAGAATTCACGACCGCGAAGATGTAAAGGTGATCATGGATAATCTGAAGACCATCGACGGCCTGCAGGATGTACAGCGCATCCTGTAAGCCATAGGACAGAAAACTATAAAACAAATATCAACCTACAGAAAACAACGACAATGAAAAAACTAATCCTGTCTATCCTCACCACGTTGGCAGTCCTCCCAGTGCTGGCAGCCAACAAGTACGACAACCCCGACACACTCTTCGTTTCACGCGACGGCACCTGCGAGTTCCGCACCATCGACGAAGCCATAGAGGTGTGCCGTGCCTTCATGGACTACACCAAGGTCATCTACGTCAAGAAAGGCGTTTACAAGGAGAAACTCATCATCCCATCATGGCTCACCCACATCACCATCTGTGGCGAAGACCGCGACCAGACCATCATCACCTGGGACGACCATGCCAACATCAAGATGCCAACAGGCGGACTCGACTCCGAGGCTGCTGTCAAGGGCAAGCCCATCGGCACATTCCGCACCTATACACTGAAGGTTCAGGGCAGCTACATCACCCTGGAGAACATCACAATCGAAAACAATGCCGCACGATTAGGACAAGCTGTAGCCCTGCACACTGAGGGCGACCACATCCTGGTACATAACTGCCGACTCTTAGGCAATCAGGACACCGTATATACAGGCGTTGCCGGCACACGCATCGCCTTCTACGACTGCTACATCGAGGGAACAACAGACTTCATCTTCGGTCCTTCCATCGCCTGGTTCGAGAACTGCGAAATCCACAGCAAGTCCAACAGCTATATCACAGCCGCATCCACACCAGCCGGTCAGCAGTATGGCTACGTGTTCCATAAGTGCCGCCTCACCGCCTCGCCCGAGGCCACACAGGTTTATCTGGGCCGTCCATGGCGTCCATACGCCTACACACTCTTCATCGACTGCGAAATGGGCAGCCATATCCGTCCTGTAGGCTGGGACAACTGGCGCAATGCAAGCAACGAGAAGACCGCCCGCTACTTCGAGTACGGCAACCATGGTCCTGGCGCCTCAACCAAAGCCCGTGCACCCTGGACACATCAGCTCAGCAAGAAGGAAGCCGCACGCATCACCATCGCCAACGTCTTCGGTGAGGACTGCTGGTAAATAAGTTTTCCACCACTATAAACTATACAAGAGACAATGGACATCAAGAATATCAAGAAAGAATGGAACGCAGCCATACTCGACATACTGAAGACATTCATCAGTATCTGCCACACACACAACCTGCGCTACTACTGCTGTGCAGGAACAGCCATAGGGGCTGTGCGCCATCATGGTATGATACCCTGGGACGATGACATCGACGTCATCATGCCACGCCCCGACTACGACCGCTTTCTTGAGATAGCACGCCACGAAGACTTCGGCAACTACGAGGTGGTAACGCCCTACAACAACGAGCGTTACCCTCTCTATTTCTCCAAGCTGGTCAACAAGAACACCACACTCATCGAGGAGAAAGAGCGCCCTTGCATCATCGGACTCTTCGTCGACATCTTCCCACTTGATGCCACTGCCGACGATGTGGAACAGGCCAAGGCACTGCAGCGCAAATATGTGAAGCACATCAACTGCCTCAACGCCATTTCCACCCGAAACACCTTTGGCGAATACCTGACATTGCTCACCCATCGTAAGACCTGGGGACGTTTTGTCGTCAAGACGGCAGCCTTCTTCTTCCGCAACCTCATGCGCAGACATTTCATTGCGAAAATGGATCATCTGAGTCTTCTCTACGACTTCGACAAAGCACAGAACGTACAGGTTTACACAGGCTCCTATCATGAACGCGAAATCTTCCCTAAGGCATGGCTTGGCAACGGCAAACCATTCCCCTTCGAAGACACCACCGTACTTCTGCCTGCAGAATACGACAAGTATCTCAGCCACTTCTTCGGCAACTACATGCAGTTGCCGCCAGTAGAACAACGGGTAGAGAAACACCTGCGCTATTATCTCAACATGGAGAAAAGAGAGACATGGCAGGAGATTTCAAAGAAACTTCTATAACTTCTGAGCAAACGAAACTTCTATCGTGTGCCCGAAACCACTCTCCACATCCCAGAGCGGTTTCCATCCCAATGCTTTCAGCTTATCGGTATTGAAGGTTGCCTTGGTGACTGGGGGCGTATTCCCCTTCATCACGTCGTCTTCGGCAATGTCGAATACCACCTTGCGGTCAGCCTTCCTTGCTATCAACTCAGCCAACTCACGGATAGATATATTCGACTCCGAATGCGCCACATTATAAGCATTTGCCCTCTCGCCGTCGAGCAGGAGGCGCAAAATGGCATGGGCAGCATCCACTACGTAAAGCCACGACCGGAAAGCCTCACCACGACTCTTCAGCACAATATCCTCACCGCGCAACACGTTGCGGATAAACTGCGCATACACTCTGTTGTCGCTCTCCGTAAAGCCAGGACCGTAAGTATGGCTCAACCTGGCTATAACGACATCAGCGCCATACTCTGCCCCATAAGCCATACAGAGCGTCTCGGCTGCACGCTTCGACGAAGGATAACAAGCCCTCACCGATGCACAGTCCACGTAACCGCTGCTTGTCTCTGCGAACTCGCTGCCGTCGCCCTCGCCGTAAACCTCGCCCGAAGAGATGTACACCATGCGCTTCATGCCATGCTGCAGGCCAAACTCTATCAGATGAGCAACACCATCAAAATTCGCCTTCATCACCTCCACAGGTTTCTCGCGGAAGAAGTTGGGACTCGCATTACTTGCTGCATCGATGACAAAGTCTATACCCTGCGCTGACAGACCATGAGCCTCACACTGTTCGTCCATAGGCTGCGTAACATCCATCTCGACAAAGCCAAAGTCGGCCTCGTCCCAGTAAGCAGCAAACTTCGTTCTGGCACGCAGCCTGTTGCGTCCTGCCGCCACAACCCTGTAACCTCTGTCAGGATTCAGCATCAGCACGTCGACCACACAACTGCCAATCAGTCCTGTAGCACCCACTACGAGAATCGTCTTCCCATTGAGACGCTTCAAGTCGAGCCCCTCATCGAAGAGGCGGTCTATATCTTTCCTGTATATTGTTTTTTCCGACATTGCTAAATGATTTTTCGCAAAGTGAGGAGTTAAAGAAGTTATCTCTTTTGAGGAGTTAACTTGAGTAACTTACTTAATCCATCCCTCGGGCTGCACCTTCATCAGGGCCTTGAGAATCTCAAGGTCTTCTACGGTTGTAATCTTGATATTCTTCTCCGATCCCGGCACGATGTGCATCTTTCTTCCACCCAGCTCAGCCATCAGCGTACACGATGCCACCGAGTTGTCGATGCCTTTGGCCTTAGCCTCCTCGTGCGCAGCTATCAAGTTGCCCAGCCTGAAAGTCTGAGGCGTCTGCGTACGGATCAGCTTGTCGCGCGGAATACTTGTCGTTGTCGTAAACCCGTCCTCACTCTCCAGGATAGCCTCACGACACTTGATGCCCGTAATCGCATAACCATACTTCTGGCAAATGGCGATGTTGGAAGAGATAATATCCTGCGAGAGCAGAGGCCGCACGGCATCATGCACCAACACGAGGTCATCGTCGCTGCATCCAGCCTCTTTCAGACCATAGATACCATTGTGTATCGACTCCTGCCCATTGGCTCCACCAGGGAAAATCCACTTCAGCTTCGTAATACAAAACTGGTTGGCGTACGACTGCAGCACCGTTTCCCATCCTGCCAAGCACACCACGGCGATTCCCTGTATGTCGGGATGCTTCTGAAATGCCATCATCGTATGGATGATAATCGGACAATTATCCACGTGCATAAACTGTTTGGGAATGTCCTGTCCCATTCTGTTGCCAGAACCGCCGGCTATAATAAGAGCATAGTTCATATCAATAATTCTTTTATCTTGTTTCACACAAACACGCACCATGCATGTTGTCGTGGTGCAAAGATACAAAAAATAAAACAACTATTCCCCTTTTCTCGAAAAACTATCAATCATTTCGCCAATTTCTTCTTCATCCACGGCCTGCTGTCACATCCTACGACGGACGGAATCGGGTTCACGCCCACCTCAGCCTTAGTGAATTGAGCACGACACTCAGACTCGAGCAAGCCATAAGTCCACTTGCCCACATCGGAGTAATCTGGAAGTCGATGCCAAAGATGTGGAGCGCACCTGCCGCCAGGGGAATGCACACGATGTTGTAGACAAAAGCCCAGAAGAGATTCTGCCAAATCATGCCCACAGTCTTGCGGCTCAGCACGACAGCATCAGGAAGCGCCATGAGGTCATCGCCCATGAGCGTTATCTGAGCCACATCCATCGCCACATCCGTTCCCCGCCCTATCGCGATGCTCACATCTGCCAGGGCAAGAGCCTGCGTGTCGTTGATGCCGTCGCCCACCATAGCCACTCGCTTGCCTTGCTGCTGCAACGTCTTCACCAAAGCCTGTTTGTCACCAGGCAGCACCTTGCTGTGATAGTTGCCGATGCCTGCTTCCTGCGCCCAGTAACGGGCAGCCTCCTCCTTGTCGCCACTCATCATGTACACCTCGATGCCTTCCTGCCGAAGTGCCGTCATCGCTTCCTTGGCATGGGGTTTGAGCGATTCACGCTCCTGCAGAGACAGTTGGTCTTGTCGGGTGAAATCAATATTGGGATTGGGAATAGTAAGCGTTCCCGTCTTGTCGATTACAAGTGCATCCACCTTTCTGAGATTCTCCAAAGCCGATGCGTCCTTGATGAGGATTTGCTTCTGAGCCGCCTTTCCTATACCTACCATCAAGGCCGTGGGAGTGGCCAGTCCCATGGCACATGGACAGGCAATCACCAAAACGGCAACAGCCGACAGGATGGCTTGCGGCAACGCCCCGTTGCCACCCACAATCAACCACACCAGGAAGGTAAAGAAAGCTATCGCTGCCACTACGGGCACAAACACCACGGCAGCCTTGTCTACGATGCGCTGCACCGGTGCTTTACTGCCCTGTGCTTCCTGAACCATTCGGATGATGTGCGCCAGGGCGGTGTTCTCGCCAATCTGCTTAGCTCTCATGCGGAGCTTTCCCTGGCTCGGAATAGTGCCAGCCAGCACGTTGTCGCCAGCCTTTTTCATCGCCGGAGTCGGTTCGCCGCTTATCATCGCCTCATCCACATAGGCAGCATCGGTAGTCATGAAACTCTCAGCCTGGGTCACCACGCCATCCACCGGAATCTTCTCGCCGGCTCTTACCTCTATCATGTCGCCTATCTGAATGGTGGAAATCGGCACTTCCTCCATCTTGTAGTCATTGGTGCCTTCTATCTTCTCGCGAGTCACCAGTCGGGCGGTCTTCGGCTGCATGCCCATCAGCTGTCGGATGCTGCTCGCCGTACTGTCCTTCGCCTTTTCTTCCAGGCATCTGCCGGTCAGCACGAAGGTGATAATCATCACGGAAGCATCGAAATAAGTGTGCCATTCTATGCCTCTCGCTCCCCAGACCATTTCTCCGAAGAAGGTGTTGAAGGTGCTGAAAAGGAAGGCGATGAGGGTGCTGAGCGCCACGAGTGAATCCATGTTTGCCGTATGATGCAGGAACTGCTTCCAGGCGGAAACATAAAACTGTTTGCCACAATAGAGCAGGTTGGCGAGTGTCAGGAGCAGACAAATCTGGTTGGCGAAGGAACCGGTATGGGAAATCCATCCCATGGAGAAACACATCGTCAGGATGGCGAAGAGCCATGAAGCAAGGGTTCGGCGGCGCAGGAGGGTGAACTCACGGCGGTTGATTTCCTCCACGCTTCTGTCGTTTTCGATGACGAGGTCGTAGCCGGCGTTGCTGATTTCCCGTTTCATATCTTCCAGGGAGATGATGTCGGGGTTATAATCTACCAGGGCAGTTCGGCTCGCCAGGGAAACTGAGGCGGAGTTGATGCCTTTTAGCGACCGTAGTTTCTTTTCGACATTGGCAGAGCATACGCTGCAAGCCATGCCTATTACTGGAATTGTTTTCTTCATTTTTGTCTGTTTAAATGCGTAAGATACTTATAGTGTGAGCACTAATGCCCACAAGCTTTTCGCTTTACAAAAGTACAAAAATAATTCGTGATGCTAACAATATGTAATATTTTATTAGAATAAATTAGGAGAATGTGTCATCTTATCTAATGCAAAAAGGGCAGACTCCAAACCCACTTGGAATCTGCCCTCATCATTTATGTAAAATCATCAACTTATGAAAATTCACATTACTTTACTTCGATCTTCTTGGTTGTCTTAGCCTCTTCTTTAGGAGTAAGCTTTGGAATCTCAACCTCAAGAACACCGTCAGTTACCTTTGCTGAAATATGCTCACGGTCGGCATCCTCAGGCAAGGTGTAACACTGCTGGTAGTTGCTGTAAGAGAACTCACGACGCAGATAGTGCTCATGCTTGTCTTCATCCTTATGTTCCATCTTGTTCTCAATGGCGATGCAGAGATTGCCGTCATTGTCGAGATTGACGCGAACCCATTCTTTCTTCAAGCCAGGAGCAGCAACCTCCATGGTGTAGACTTTATCGTTCATCTTGATATTGGTGGCAGGAGCTGTAGCGACATTCATGCGTGGCATCAAGTCGGTATCAAAGAAAGTGTCATCAAACCAATTACTCAACCAATTAGAATCATTATTTCTACGAGCTAATAACATAATTAAAACCTCCAATTTTCTTTTACTCGTCCTCTCGGTGTCTTGCGATTCCGTCGGGATTTCTATTTGTTATACTTTTGTTTATTATTCACTTTTGTTTGATTGCCTCGAGCCTCAAGACTCAGCCAACTCATTGATTGTCATCGTCTTGTAGCTTTCCGCTTTCACGGATGGATAGTGCAAGATACGTGCCAGTTCACGATGCAGTCCTTTTGTTGCCAGTTCTGTCGCAGGCAAATGCCAAAGGTGTCAGCAAAGTTTAAAATAATTATACTTTGCTGACAAAGCTGTCGGCAAAGTATAAGGTGATAAAACAAATGACTTTGAACCGGTGAGTCATAAGTCAAATCCTATACACTCAGAAAAGTCAAGCTGATGTCACAGATTTACACAGAACTTAAAACATTGAATATAAGAGCTTTGTATTGTAAATTTAACGAGTGATTTCTGTATCTGTTTTCAGAACATCTAACAGGACTTCCTGCCAGTTTGGTTACCAAATAATGTTAATTGGCTACCAATTAATTGTTGTTTCAATAAAAAAGTGTATCTTTACAGAAGATAAAGCTGCACTCAGCAATCTGAAAACAAGTTTTCATTGCGCTCGTTTGCATAATCTTTACATCATAAACAAATATATTGAATGATGGTTGTAGTTAGCACAAGAGACTTTCGCACTAATCAGACAAAGTATCTGAATTTGGCAAAAGCAGGAGAGCACGTAGTCCTAAAATCGCGTGCTGGCAATTTCCGCATCTTCCCCGATGACGGAAGCAATACCATTGACGCACCGCGCGACTTGATGAAAGAACTCAGAAACGCTTTGACGGAGGTAAAAGAAGCCATTGCCGGAAAGCGTAAACTTCAATCTGCTGAAAGTTTGCTCGATGAGTTGTAATATTACAATATCGGTTTCTGACGACTTTGCAAAAGAAGCAAAACGTTTCGCTAAGAAATAAGGCAACGATATAGCTGTTGGCACAAATATATAAAAAATGAGCAGCCGTTATTGATTACTCATTTTTTTGCAATGATATGACTCTTGGCTTATAGATATTTGAGCCCACTTGAAAAAGTCAATTTTATAAAGAATCAGCTATTGATTATCAATAAGTTACAAAGACAAAAAATGTGATTTTCGACTTTCTAAAGTGGGCTCAGTAAATATAAAAAATAAATATATACAACTTTTCACCAGTGTCTCGTTTAAACGGGACACTGGTGATGCAATATAATTGTTTTATTATTATTTCACCGCAATCTTTATAGAATCCTTACCTACTTTGGCGATAACTAATGATTCGTTTACGGCAAAAGAGGCTGCACCATTCGCTGCAACCGAAGAGCCGAGATACTTGCCATCAGTAGCATAGAACTTCACCACTTCGCCATTATCAAGTCCAGAGAGGCAGATGATACCATCATGGGTAGAAGCCACAACGCCACGTGTTTTTACCATATTGATATTGGTACCATTATCCAAATTAGCATTAATCCAATACAGAGTTGCCTCCGCCTTATCAGATGCTTTATATCCATCTGCTGTAGCATAAACTGAAATATTATAGGCTGCAGAAAGAGATACTTCCCCATTTTCGCTCAGCGCATCAGACTTAATATCTGTATCAGTTATTGTATAATGATACTTTGCTCCTGTTGTTTCGCAAGCGAACATCAATTTGCCTTCGCCATAAGAAACTGATGGAGTAGAACACTGAGTAACTGGCTTGTTATCTTCTCCTGTTTCGTCTGGATTCCAGGCTAAGATATATTTATAATCAGATCCAAAGGAATCTTTATAACCCTGTAGGTATTCTGTTGGAACCTTGATTATACTTGTCGTTGGTATATTTAAGTCTGCGTAATTTGATTTACAATATTTACCTTCAAAATATACAGTTTCCAGATTTTGACAATACATAAAGCAGCCCCCACCCAATGAAGTAACAGATGAAGGGATGGTGATAGAGGTTAAGCCACTGCAACCATCGAAGCAAGAGTTACCCAATGAAGTAACAGATGAAGGGATGGTGATAGAGGTTAAGCCTCTGCAACCTTCGAAGCAAGACTCACCCAATGAAGTAACAGATGAAGGGATGGTGATAGAGGTTAAACCACTGCAATAAGAGAAGCAAGAGTTACCCAATGAAGTAACAGATGAAGGGATGGTGATAGATGTTAAGCCACTGCAAGCATAGAAGCAATAACCACCCAATGAAGTAACAGATGAAGGGATGGTGATAGATTTTAAGCCACTGCAAGCATAGAAGCAATAATCACCCAATGAAGTAACAGATGAAGGGATGGTGATAGAGGTTAAGCCACTACAATTAAAGAAGCAAGCCCCACTCAATGAAGTAACAGATGAAGGGATGGTGATAGATGTTAAGCCTCTGCAACCAGAGAAGCAAGACTCACCCAATGAAGTAACAACATACTCTACCCCATCATTACCCTTCACCTTCTCTGGAATAATAATATCACCAGAAAATTTTCCTTCCATTTTAGGAAGAAGCGTTGCAGTCTTCGTATCAGAATCTAACAAATAACGTATTCCATCAATGACTTCTGCCATCGCACTACTCGTAGTCATGATCAACATAACTACCAACATAACAAAGCCTTTAAAAAGACTACTGGTTCCGCTTTTACAATCTAAGAACCTTTTTCTTAAAGTAAAATCTTTCATAATCGTCTGTATTTAATCTTTTTCTTCGCAAAAATACAACTTTATTATTTAACCCACAAGAATTTATGGAAAAAAAATCAAAAATATCATGAAATCTTTTTCACGTGTATTATGTTCTTCATATTGTACTTCGGTCATAATGGCAAAGGCATTATTGGTCAAAATCATTGAAGGTATTACGATGCAATGGCTATAATACAAAGTTACAGGATTATAACTTACTAAATATCAACGTTATAAGATATTACCCGAACTGGGGGGGTAATACCTTATTTATATACGGAAGTTGAGTATCAAAAGTCGAGTTTGACCAAAATGACCATGGCCGAAAATGACCACAATAGAGTAGATGTGGGGAGTTACCCCCAGCACCTCTCATTGCACCGTACGTACG
>ENA-OOWC01000069-OOWC01000069.1-human-gut-metagenome-genome-assembly--contig:-NODE-69-length-20558-cov-3.305077_pt1 | contig 20558 bp, 11 predicted proteins | sample MGYA00241403_ERZ501313 | MGnify/ENA primary metagenome ERZ501313 (study PRJEB25962, sample SAMEA2042360) | human gut metagenome | biome: human gut; feature: human-associated habitat; material: faeces... | reverse complement strand
CAGGAATGCGCGCAGGGTCTCCAGCGTGAACTGGCTGGCATACTCACCGTTCTCATGGCCGCCCATCCCGTCCGAGACGAGCAGGCAGAAACTCTCATTACCAATGACTTCCTTTTCAATGTTCAAGGAACCATCCCTTATGAGGTACATCCCGGCGCAAGCCATGTCCTCATTGTTGTCACGGACTCGTCCGACATCCGAAACGCAGCTGATCTTCAGTCTCATAGGCTATTCAACCGTAAATTTCAATGTGGCTATCTTAAGCTGCTGGCCCTTACGCAGGGTGTACCATTTGTCTTTCTCCAATCTCACCCCGTCTATGGCCGTGCCGTTGGTCGAACCCAGATCACAGATCTTCCACTCGCCGTCCTCTAAAGCCAGCTTCCCGTGACGACCGGAGACATATTTACAACTCCCTAGCTCCGGGAATATTCCCCCGCTCCTGCCGAACTCCCCTTCCTTGAGGTAAAGTGTCATCCCTTCCCCTCTTAAGGTCAGCAACGCATCAAAAATCTGGTTCAAATCAATCTTCTCCAGAGGCTTAGGAGTGTTTGACCGTACATCCGGATCCTTCGGCTTCGGAGAGTCGGATGACCCAGGATGTACGGCTGATTCCGCAGCGAAAAACTCCTCGGCGCTGACCAGATCCTCGCCACAACGGGGACACGACACGCCCTTTCGGGGCTGCCTACACTCAGGGCAGAACATCAGATGCTTCCCGCACAAATCGCAATAGCGGCTGTCTTCGTCTATAACACCTTGACAGAACGGACATTTCATAGCAGATCCTCCTTTGTTATCGTCTTTGGCATGGAACCCTCGTAGGCGGCCTGACGGTCAGCGCCCTCAGCGATGAGCTCCTTCATTCTTGAATATGCCCGGCCGGCCACCGCTGACTTGACCTTGCCGAACAGGTTTCTCACGTCGCGACCGTTGCCGAAATCGAACGCCCTGTTGCCGTACATTTCACGAAAGTCTTCCTCAAGGATCCCTTCGGCCTCAGTGTCAATGGAATATCCTTCCTTGCGGCAATAAAGACGGAATATGTCCATCAGTTCCTCGGGATTGTAGTCCTCGAATGTGATGGTCTTGGTGAAGCGGGACTTGAGGCCGGAATTGGAATCCAGGAACCGGCCCATCTCCCTCGTGTAGCCGGCGGCGATGCACACGAACCTGCCCTTGCGGTCCTCCAGCAGTTTCAGCAGCTCGGTCACGCTCTCGTTGCCGAACTCGTCGTTGTCGCCTTGGATCAATGAATATGCCTCGTCGATGAACAGGATCCCTCCCATCGCCCTGTCGATCGTCTCCCGTGTCTTCGGAGCGGTCTGGCCTTGGTACGGAGCCACCATGTCCGCCCTCGACACCTCGATCACATCCGGTCTCGCGATCACTCCGAGAGAGTACAGGATCCTTCCCATCAGCCTTGCGACAGTGGTCTTGCCGGTTCCCGGATTGCCGAGGAACAGATAGTGGTCAGGAACGATAGCGGTGAAGTCCCTGCCAGAAAGCTCGCTGTCCATCTTCTTCTGCCTCATCTCGTTGAGCATTGAACGGATCTCGTTCTTGACGCTTTCCAATCCGATCAGTGAATCCAGTTCCGCGAGGCACTCCTCCTCGGAAGCCACTTTCGGCTCTTCGAACGGAATGTCCTCCGGAAGGATGGTGAAGAAGGTTTCCTTGCCGACCTGGCTGTCAGGAAGCGCGTTGACCCTTGTGCCGATGTTACCCAGCACGCTGTCGAGCATATTCCTTGCCTCACGGGCATTGCCGAAATCCTTCCCCGACTTTTCCGCCGAGAGCTTCCGGAACGCCTTGAGGGCTTTGTCCAGAGTGCCACCTGCAAAGGAGTAGCCCTGCCCTTCGGCCATCCGGCGGAAGATCTCCGTCAGTTCCTCCGGCGTGTAGTCGTCGATGTTTATCCTGTGCGTGAACCGGCTGGCGAACCCTTCGTTGGCCTTCATCAGGTTCCGCATCTTGTCCTTGTAGCCGGCGCAGACCACCACGAACTTGCCCCGGTCGTTCTCCATCCGGACCATAAGCCGTTCCAGAGCCTTGATCCCCTCGGAATCAGAGCAGTGGCCCGTGTCGTCGAACGGTGCGAGAGCGTAGGCCTCGTCGATGAACAGAACCCCGCCCATAGCCTCGTTCACAGCCTTGTCCATATTCTTGTCCGACTCGTTGGCGTAGGTGCTTACGATGTCCTTGCGGCTCTTCTCGATGACACGGTCTGTGGAGCATATTCCCATAGCCTTGAACAGCTTGCCGAGCACTCTGGCCACGGAGGTCTTGCCCGTGCCTGGGTTTCCGGTCAGGATGATGTTCACGGGACGGATCGAGGCCTTGCCTCCGAACTCCATCCGGCGCTGCTGGAAATGCATCTCCTCCGCAAGATCCCTCAGGGCTTTCTTGACGGACTCCATTCCGACGAAAGAGTCCAGCTCCTTCATCACGCTTTCCACCGAGATCTCCTTCGTGCCGTCCGGCCCGGCGATGTCCTCCCAGGTCAGGACTTTGCCCGAGCTGGCATATTCATCATCACTCAGACCCGCCGTTCTGGTACAGAGCCGCTCGAAGCAGCGGTCGAAGGTGTTGCGCACCTCGCGGGCATTGCCGAAGGTGTCGGTGCGGCTCAGGTACATCCGCTCGAAATATTTTCCGACCTTGCCTGAGGCCTCGTCCGTAAGGGACAACCCCTTCTTTTTCACCATATTCAGGAATATCTCGGTGAGTTCCATGCCGTTGTAGTCCTTGAACTCGATCTTCTTCTTGAATCTGGAGTCGAGTCCGGAGTTGGAGCGCAGGAACATCGTCATCTCCTTGGTGTAGCCGGCGATGATGCAGACGAAATCGCCGGCCCTGTTCTCAAGGTACGGCAGCAGGGTGTCGATGGCTTCCTGGCCAACCTTGTCGTTGTCTCCTTGCTTGAGGGTGTAGGCCTCATCGATGAACAGGATTCCGCCCATTGCCTTGTTGATGACCTGTTCGGTCTTGAGGGCAGTGTCTCCGACATACTGCGAGACAAGATCCTTGCGTGTCACCTCGACCAGATGGCCGCTCGGGAGCACCTGAAGACTGCCCAGGATGTCGGCGAACAGCCTTGCTATCGTGGTCTTTCCCGTGCCTGGGTTGCCGGTGAAGACGAAATGGCTTTTCAGCTGCACAGGCTTGCCGGGGTTGTCCCTTTTCTGCCTCTTGATGTTGTCGATGATGGAGCGGATCTCCTGCTTGACCTCCGTCAGACCTGTGAAGGCGTTGATCTTGTCCATAATCTGCTCCTCGGTGAGCTCCTCGAACGGCTCTCCCGGAATGTCGGCCTCCTCGATTTGGGAGCCACCCCGGCTGAACATGTTGAAGGCGCTCTCCTCGGCGACCTTGCCCGCAAGGATTCCGTTCTCCTTGGTCCTGCCGTCACGGAACATCTTCTTGAAGACCAGCCCCAGCCTCTTCTCTGCCTCAGGACTGGCCGCCGTTCTGAACCTATCCCGGATCAACGACACGCACAGAGCCTTGAGATCGCTGTCCTTGAATGACGAGATCTGGAAGCGGAACTCAAAGAGAGACAATGCGTTGCTTTCCGCGCTGATGTAGGTGCCGAAGCCGTCCTCAAGTCCGCACAGAATCACCACCGGCATGTTCACATTGACCTTCATCCTTGCGAAAAGCTTGTCCAGCTCCGAAGGGCCGCCTTGTGTGTCCACAAGATTTTGGCAGTTCGTCACCACCAGCACACCGGTCTTGACAGCGGCCAGGTTCTCGTCCAGACTGGAGTTGAACTCGTCCCAGTCCGCCGCGTCCACGGTCTTTGGCTTACGGCTTTCCGAAATGCGGTTGTCGTAAAGTATCTGAGTCAGTCGGCCAGCCAGATAGGTCTTCCCCGTCCCGGTCTCCCCTGTGATGATGCAGTCGAGTCCCGGGCGGGCGTCGCTTCCTGTCCGTTTGCGGAACTCGGCTGTCTGCTCGCAGCGCTTCGTGAAATTCTCCAGCGGCTCCCTCACGCACTCCTTCGCGATCATCCCGTGCGGCATGCCAACGGCCATGGAACCCGCCTTTCCAGCCTCCGGATCCGCGGTCCCGCGTGACCCACCTGCCACCGGCTTACCGACCGCCGAGGCATCGGCGGCAGCAGTCAGCCTCTCCCCGCACCATTTACAGTACGAAGCCTCATTTCTGTTCGTCTTTCCGCACTTCTGACACGTTTTCATGGGCTTTCTCGGTTATCTTGTTGATTGTGTTATGGATCTTAGGATGGTTCTCTTTCAGGGAATCCATGTCCGTGATCTTCGGTATCGTGGCCACAGGAAACAAAAGAAGGAATGAGGTGACGACTGCCATCACCAGATCCTTGAATTTCTCCCAGAGGTCACTCAGGTACTTTGACCTGTAGAACTTCTCGTTGCCGAACAGGGATGAGACGAAATCGTCACTTCTCTCCTTGTAGGCGAAATGCAGGGGCTCCAGAATCTTCTGGTCCTCGTTCGGACTGTGCATCCTCCTGAGCTCACGCGCCCCGTTCATCCTCTTGAAGATCAGTCTGGCGTACCAGAACACAGCGGCGGCGACCACCAAGATCGTGACGTAGACCATGAACTTGCCGAGGAACCATTTGGAGAGGAAATAAAGGAAGACAGTGCCGACTATCCACCTGAACAGAGACCTTAACAGGCTCCTGTCCAAGTCATCCAGGTAGACGTGAAGATTCAGGACCAGAGGAAGCAGCAGGCTCCCTCCCCAGAACCAAAGCTCCGACTTTCCGGCCTCGATTGTCGGGTAGTCGATCGCTCCCAGAATCAGGTAGAACAGCAGCAGGAGGCACGGAGCGAGACCAAAGACGACATAGACGACCTTCTCCAGGAGTCCCAGCAGGAGGATCGGAGTCTTGGTCTTGTGCCTTGCCACGGCGCCGGAAGCCTTTTGGAAGCGTTTGTAGTAATAGTCATCCTTGTAGTACTTCCCGATGACGTTCAGGTACTGGGATGTCAGCTTCTCGTAGGCCAGACGCTTGCTCAGATCCACCTCCGGATTCTCCTGAAGTTTGGAAGCCACCCAAGCTTCAAGTCCGTAATATTCAAAAGCTTCCTCTACCTCCTCCTTTTTGATTTTCGTAAGGTCATCAAGATGGTAGACGTAGCTTCCGGAAGCCGGGAAATAGAAGTCGGCGCACTTGGTCAGCCCCTCGACGGCCTTCATTATCGCGATCTTGTCGTAGTAAGGGCCGTACTTGTTGGTGTTGTCGGCGCTGCCGTAGTTCGTGCAGTAGCTGATCCATTTGTCCTGCGAGGCGAATCTGTCGCCTTTCGTTAGGAAGAATCTATGCAGGTAGGAATTGTTGTAATTACTGGTGAATGACGAGATTATCAGATCGATGAGAGAGGCCTGGCAAATTTCCGAATAAGGATTGATGTCAGAGTACCAGTTGTCGTACATCTTCTGCCTGTCACCGTCAAAGACACAATAGAAGGCATTGAAGGCGACGTTTATCAGCACGCCGATAGTGTCCCCGTCCATCGCGTAGTTCGGGTCCTTCGGATCAGTGATCAGACTGATGTCCGCCGCCGGATTGATGGTCTGGATGGTCAGTCTGAACAGCATCTGGTAGTCGGTGATGCCTTTGCGCACCTGGATAAGCCTGTCCGCGTCCTTCTCGGAGAAGACCCTGACCATCTCCGCGAACCCGAGCGAGCAGAGGAACTTCTTATCCTCCTCGGCCACAACCCTGTAGTCGGAGCAGAATTTCACCACATCCGTGATGTTGTAGCAGTCCACATCGGTGAACTTGTCCTCCTTGCCTGTCTTCTTGCCTTGCAGGGTCCGGAAATATTTCCGGTCATACACTCCCCAGACAATCACGCTCCTGGCGTAGCCGAAACTGTCTTTCAAGGCATTGCAGGTTCGTGAATATAAACCGTCAGCCTCCTTTTTCCCTTGCCGCGCCTCGCAATAAAGGTAGATCGGGTTGCTTCTGTCTCCCAGGGTCGAAGCGAAGCCGCTGTCCCCGTTGAGAAGTTTGTTGACGTTCACGCAGACCTTCCCGTCACGGGAATAGAACGGCAGTTGCGGGTCCAGAGCGAGCGCGGCGGCGTAGAGTCCGGCCACCTGGTTCTTCGGATAGACCCTTTCCACGATGTTGTTCAACTTCACCTCCATCTCAGGCATGACCCTGCTGATCCAGGAACTGATCTTTCCTTTGTAGAGGTAGGCGGTACCAAGGGTCTGGTCCTCCATCATGAACTGAGCCAGCTCCTTGGTCGTGTGAGCGATCTTGTTCTTTCCCGAATCGAAGACAACCCTCAGGATCTCAGCGTCTTCCACCACAGGTATCTTCTCTTCCTCAAGAGTTCTTCTGATCTCGTCGTAGCTCCATCTGTTCTCCGGCTTACCGACCAGAAGCCCTCTGGTGATGGTCCTCAGGGGCTCCGGCATGTTGTCCGGCACTGGCAGCTTGCCCTGGATCTTCAGCTTCACCAGCTCTGGTTCCTTCTTGCGGAACTCACTGTCCCCTATCCACAGGGAAAGGACGGACATGCCGAGCGCATAGTAGTCCGATGCCGCCGTCATGATCGCATAGGTGACATCCCCGATGCGGGTGGTGTTGGCGTAAAGCTCCGGAGCGGCGTAGATCACGGTTCTGGACTGCGGAGTGTTGACGCTGCCGTCATCCCCGAGAACGTCCGCGATCCCGAAGTCCGAGATTACGGCAAGACCTGAATCCTTGTCGGTGTAGAGAATATTCTCGGGCTTTATGTCCTTGTGCAGCAGCCCTACCTTGTGCAGCTCGCCAATGTTCCTGGCGGTCATCGCGGTGATGCGCAGAATCTCCTCGGCATTGTTTCGGAGGTCGTAGGAAGCCACGGAACCATCCTTGCAGAAAGGCATCAGGGCGTACCCCCTGTCAACGTCGCCGATCCTGACAACTCCCGTCTCAAGAATATCCACGATCGCGGCCTTCCCCTTCAATTTCTCCAGTCTTTTAAGAATATCCTTGCGAACCCCATTGCCCCGACGGTACAGTTTCAGAGCGAAGCTTCCTTTCTTCGAACTCACCACGTACACCTCGGCCTCGCCTCCGTTTCCGATCAGCCTGTCGATGGCGTAACGTTTGCCTCCTAGTGTAATCTCCTCTTTAGCTGAAACTTCCGCTCCGCCGTCTCCAAGATCGTCCGCATCAGTAGCCGTACAGGTGAATGTGGCCTTGACGGTCACCGTTCCCGTCCCTTCGGAATCGGATTCTGTCCTGCATGTTCCTGTCTTGCTGATGTCTGCTACGGCTGTGCCGCTTTCTGCCATAGTATCTGCCATATTCTCGATTTTTGTAATGATTCGTGTCGCGCTGGCTAAACGAAGCCCAGTATCTTTTCTTCCTTATACTCACAGACCCATTTCCCGCCGTGCCACGGCTCACAGCACTCGCTCGGACGGTTGTGCCAGCATCCGCAGAAGTTGCAGACCCAGGCGTTTCTTACCTTGGTGTGGATAATTTTCTCAACAGGCAACTTCCTTGCGGAGAAGTAGTTCCTCTGCTCCTGCGGAGTGGAGCCTGCCGGCGGCAGCATCTCGGAGAGAGCCTTGTTCAACTCTTCCTGGATCTTTGAATATTCCGCCCTCAACTCCGCCTTGCTCTTCATCTTACCGGCCGCCGGACCCGCCGGAGCGCCAGACCTCTGCTCCTGCCGTACCTTTTCCGGTTCCTGAGCCTGCCGAAAGGTGGTCTTTCCCAGTAACTCCCTGAGCCTCATCACATCCTCAGGTAGCTTCGCCTCTATATTCTCTTTGGCGACCTCCTCTTCCGCCGCCTCGATCATCGTCTGGATCTCCGCCGCCTTGACAGCCAGTTCCGCCGCCTTAAGGAACGCCGGATCCTTCCGCGCCCTCTCCAGTTCCTTTTTCGCAGCCATCGTAAGCGGCTCGTTGCACTTGCTGCAGAACCCTCTGACATTCAGTGTCCCGCACTTAGGGCAGACAATCCCGCTCCTGCTCATCCCACATTCCGGACACTCATCCTCGCCGCGAGGGATGTCGGCTCCGCAGAATGTGCACCAGCCGACAAGTGAATGTCCGCATCCAGGGCAGAACTCCCAGCTTTTCCTGATGTCCTTTCCGCAATAAGGACACGTCGCGCCATCCGAAGACGCGCGCAGAGCCTCTCTCTGTTTCAGGATGCCTTCCTTGTGCAGTTCCTTTCTTTTCTGTTGGAATTCAGCCATTTTCTAATTCTTTGGAAGCGTGATGACAAACTCTGAGCAAATCGGATAATGATCGGAAATGTAGTTGATTCCGAATTTAGGCTCGTCTACCACCCGAAAGCCCGTGGCCTCCGCATTGCGGTAAAGAACGTGGTCAATGGTCTCCAGTTTGCTCCCCGGGCGACCGAAATTGTTGAAAGACGGAGTCTTGTCGGCTTTCTTCACGGTCTCGGAAGCTTCGTTGAGGTACGTGGTGAGAGGCTTGAGAGCCTTGTCGTCACACGTTGTGTTGAGGTCGCCGGTCACGAACACCACAGCCTTGTCACCGGCGATCTCCTTGATCTTCTCCACCATCAGCAAGGCACTTTCGGCGCGGGCCATTTCCCCGACATTGTCAAAGTGTGTGTTGAAGAGGAATATTATCTGTCCGGATTTCCTGAAACGAAGCTTCACCCAGTTGGCCGTCCTGACATATTCAGCGTCCCAGCCTTTTGCCTCCGGCTCCTGATCCTCGTTGAGCCAGAATGTTCCGTAGCCCAGAAGATCGAACCTGTCCGCCCTGAAGAGAATCGGGTTGAATCCGGAATCCTTGTTCAGCGTGCCGGGCTTGCAGTCGCCGTCAATCATGATATATTTTTGCAACTCTTTGGACAAGAAGGACTTCTGCCCGAAGGTCGCTTCCTGGAGTCCGATGATGTCAGGATGATATTTCCGGATCGCCTTCACGCACCCTTCCTTGCGGCTCTCCCAGTTGTATTTTCCTGTGTCGGCGGGGAACTGGATGCGGATGTTAAAAGACATCACGCTGGCGTTCTCGCTCCTAGCGGCGGCTCCTGGGCCGCACACGACCAGAGCCGCCGCTATGGCGATAATTGACAATAACACTCTTCTCATAAACCAAAAAAATCAGACTATCTGGTAATCTTCGCCACCCAACCCCCGCCGGGAGCCATGTGGATCCTCACGATTCCGTCCGCCGGAATCCGCGCGGAAGTCTTCTTGTAGTCTCTCGCGGCTCTGTCCGCGTTGATGCCATCCTGAAAGACGGTCATCTCGCCGCCTCCGATGAAGCCAAGGTCAAGGTCAAGATCACGCTCGTCCCAATTGGTGAGCGCTCCGACGTACCAGGTCTCCCCGTGGCGACGGGCCACGGCGACATATTCACCGATCTCTCCGCAGAGCGGAATGGTCTCGTCCCAGACGGTAGGAAACTCCGCTATGAATTCCGTGCATTCCGTTTCTGCCATGTAGTTGGACGGCGAGTCGCAGAGCATCGTCAGCGGCGCCTCGAAGACGGCATATTCGGCGAGCTGACGGCAGCGTGTACCCTGGCTCATCGCCTCCGATCCGACCGGACGGTAGTTCCTCCTGACCGCGTTGCGCATCGCTCCCTGCGTGTAGTCCATCGGTCCGGCGACCATCCTGACGAACGGTATCGTCACGTCGTAGGTCACCTCGTCGTAGTCCTCCGGACTCCATTTCAGCTGCTCCAGCCCGGCCACGCCCTCGAAATTGAGCACGTTAGGATAGGTTCTCTGGATGCCGGCAGGCTTGTAAACCCCATGGAAATCAATCAGAAGATGATTCTCGGCGGCGATCTTCGCCATCCTTTCGCAGAACTTCACGGCCTGCTGGTCGTCCCTGTTGATGAAATCGATCTTGAAGCCCTTGAAGCCCATCCGGGCGTAGTGGCTCATCGCCTTCTCCGGATTCTTCACAATGCTGTTGTAGCTTGCCCAGAGGATGATGCCGACATTCTTGCCGTCAGCGTAGGCGACAAGTTCCTCAAGGTTGATGTCGGGATTGATCAGGAACAGGTTGGCCTTCGCTCTCTGCGCCCATCCCTCGTCCATGATGATGTACTCGATACCGTGGGCGGCAGCAAAGTCGATGTAGTACTTGTAGGTCTCGGTGTTGATCCCGGCGCGGAAGTCCACCCCGTACAGATTCCAGTCGTTCCACCAGTCCCATGCCACCTTTCCCGGCTTCACCCAGCTCCAGTCGGCGTTCTTGTCCGCCGGGGTGGCAAGCTGCCATACAAGATCCAGATCCATCAGCGACTTGGCGTCCGGCGTGATCCCGACAACCTTCCACGGGAACTTCTGCCCGGCCTCGACCTTGGCGATGTAGTCGGCGTAGTCCATGTCCTGGTAGACATACACCCCGTTAGGGCGAAGTCCCACAGGATAAGGCGCACGGACACTTCTCAACTCCTTGCCGCCCTGTCCGTTAAGGAACATCCCCGGGTAGCCCAGCAGATCTGATTCGGTGACGACGATCTTCACTCCGCCGGCGGCGTCCACCGTCATCGGAAGGAACACCAGCCTCTCGGGATCCATCTGAGACAAATGAATATGCTCGTACGTGTTCTCGAACGAATTGACGAACTGTTGCTTGAAAGTCTTTTTCTCATTGCTCTTGACGTAAGGCACCCAAGCAGTCCAGTCCTCGGCGAAGTTGAATTCCGTAAGCTCGTCAGTAACAGTAAATTCTCCTGACTTGGCCGTGGAGACAAACCTGTAGGCGACTCCGTTGTCGAACGCCCTGAACTCCACGCTGTAGCCCTTGAACTCAAGTGTAAGGTGGTTGTAGACATTGTCCACCGAGGCCTTTTTGTAGTTCATCGCCCGAACGCCTCTCTCGTCGCAGGAGCCTTTTCTCACCTTGCGAACCCTGTCGCTTCCTCCGAAGACTGTCCCGTCCTCGAATGTCATCGAGATCTCGGACGGTGTAATAAGCGCCACCCCGTCACGGCTTATTGAATATCTCACCCCGTCCCCGGTAGAGATTTCCGCCACGATCCTCCCGTCCGGAGAGGAGACCGACCACGTTTTCTGCGCCCCGAAGGCAACCAAAGGCAGGCAAATGAACATCGCCGCCGCTGAAAAGAATTGTTTCAGTGTCATATTTCCCATAGAATGATCCTATTTTCAATAAAAATCAAAAATAGTCATTTTGTCGTATTTTTCCAAAGCGTGAGAATCGCAGGAGCGCTCTTCAGGCAGAACCAGCGCTTACTGTAGGCAAATGCTCTAAAAAAGGTGTGCTATAGGTATTCGAGATTGTCGGGCATGCTGGCTGTGGTGACTAAAGGGCAAGTGAAGGTCACATTCCACCGCCGTCGGGGCAGAGTGTAAAGTTTCTTTACAGCGGGTGTAAAATTTCTTTACACTTTGGAGGGAATGGCGGAAAGGATAAGATATTCATAAATAATTAGTTGGCTAATTTGGCATGACATTGGCTTGGCGGAAACGGTGGTTTTTAAGGACAAGGTTATGTCAAGCACTTATCTGAGGTTCCTGTCGAGAAACAAACTTTACACTTTCATCGAGGTTTTCGGGCTGTCGGTGGCGCTGGGATTTGTCATTCTGCTGGCTTCGTATGCCAGGACGGAATTCAGTGTCGGAGCGAAGCAACCGCTTTCAAGGCAGCTGTATGTCATCGGGGCTGGGAATTCTTTCGGAATGACGCTTGGAACATCCGAGGAGTTTTTCCCGTCCGTTCCGGAGATCAAGGCGTGGACTAGAATCAGCTATGGGGGAACTGCTGATGTTATGGTCGGCGATGACTATTATCAGGCGGCGGAGATTTCGGTTGACACGAATTTTTTCAAGTTCTTTGACTATCGCCTTACAGGTTGTCCTAAGGACAATGTTCTGGAGAATGAGGACGAGGTGATTCTGTCCGAGTCGTTCGCCAAGAAAGTGTTTGGAAATGAGGATCCTATTGGCCGGACATTAAGCGTCGATAAGAGTAAGTGGACAGTTGTCGGGGTCGTTGAAGATTTTGGGCCTGTCGATGTGTTCAATCATTGCGATATGTTCACAAGCATCAAACGTGCTCAGAGGCGGTTTGCGTGGATGGACAATTTCGGCAACACTATTCCGATTGTCCGGCTTGACGAAGGAACTGATGTGGAAAAGGTGCGTGATGATCTTCTTAAAAAGTATCTCGGGTACTGGAATTTCTATAAGGCTGACAATTCCGATAACGCCTTTTTGTGGGGAGCAAGCGTGACGAGACTTGACAAGGTCTATTTTTCGGATTTGGAGGAATATAGTTGCATAAGAACGGGTGACAAAAAACAGGTTGGGTTACTATTCATTGTGGCTCTGGTGCTGCTGATTTCCGCCATATTCAATTACATCAATCTGACTGTCGCGCAGACGGGAAAGCGCGCCAAGGAAATGGCCACCAGACGGTTGCTTGGCGAAAGCTCAAGGAATATATTGGCGAGGTACATCGCCGAGTCATTCGCCTTCACGGTCGGGTGTTTCGCCGTGGGCTGTCTGCTGGCATATTCATTCAAACCGCTCTTTGACAGGATTTTGAACGCCGACATTGTGCTGACTCCTGACTTGACCACAGTACTTTGGGCCGTTTTGGCGTTGGTTGTCATCTCTGTGATCTCGGCGCTGCTTCCAGCGCTGCTTGTCTCGCAGTTCAAGCCGATTGATGTCGTGAAAGGGGAGTTCCGTTTCAAGAACAAGATGATTTTCGGCAAGGTGTTTATCGTTCTTCAGACCGTGTTCAGCACCATCCTTATCGCTATGGCGATCACGATGTCGGCACAAGTCAGCTATCTGGTAAACCTGCCTGTAGGTTACGAGACAAAGGATGTCATTCAGGTCTCTTCCCAGGATGTGGGTTATAGGAGAGGACCTCAGGATGCGCTTCGCAACAGATTGAAGGCTCTGCCTCAGGTGGTTGACGCGGGACTTGGAATTACTTCTCCAATATCCTGCGGAGCGAACGGTCTTCACGACGAGAACAATCAGATAATCGGTTGGATGCGTATGGCCCAGTTGGATACGACTTCGCTCAGGATCTTGGGAATCAAGGTCTTGGAGAAGTACAGCGAAATTTCCTCGCCAAAAGTGCTTCTGACGGAGACCTCCAAGAGGAGTCTTGGCGTGACGGCGGAACATCCTTACGCTGGTGGAAGCTACACGAAAGGTGAATATGAAATCTGTGGCATCATCCCGGATTTCCGCGCCAACAATGCACTGTTCGAACCGATGGAGAATGAGCGAAACTCTATAAGGATCATTGACGAGAATTATGACTATGCTTTCATTCAGCTTCTTAAGATAACAGGTGACCGTGCCGAGGCTATGGCTGCGGTCAAGAATGTATGCAGAGAGTTCGCGAAGGAGACCACGGGCGTTCCTTTGGAGATGTATGCTTACTATCTGGACGAGAAATTGGTCGATGACTTGAATGGAATCAAGAACACTATGCTGCTTGTGATTTTTTTCATGGTCATGGCCATCCTGATCTCCGCTCTCGGATTGTTCGCGATGTCACTCTATTACACCGAGCAGCAAAGCCGCCAGATCGCTGTCCGCAAGGTTTTCGGCGCGGAAGTCAGCTCGGCCGTATGGACATTGTCCAAGTCGTTCATGATCATGAGCCTTGTCGCCGTCGTGCTTGCCGTTCCGTTCGTCGTGTGGGGCATCACAAATTACCTACAGGCGTTCTACACCAAGATCGCCTTCCCTTGGTGGGCAATTGTGCTTGCGGCCTTGATATCACTCCTGATTTCGTTCATCTCCGTCCTCGGCCAGACCTACACCGCCGCAACCGAGAATCCGGTCAAGACTCTTGGTCAGGAGTGATGAAGTTTCTTTGTAGGTAAAGTTCCCTTGGCCTCTTTCTCCTGAACTTCCAGCCCCATACCCACTGTTTCACCGAGGAGATTGATGTTGTGTCCTACAGCCCAAAGTACCTCTCGAAGAATGCCTGTATCTTATCGATAACGGACTTTTTCTTCTCTTGCCTGTTGCCACCACCAAACCTTGACATTGGAGGAAGAATCTTGTCAATGTCTGTTCCTGTGGTCCTCACCTGACCGTCCCGGAAACTGTTGTCAATGAATGACTTTGTCTCTTGTGGCTTAAGATGTTCACTCTCTATGATTTCTTTCAGGTCTTCATCTTTCCGCTGCTGGACAAAGTCTTTCCAACTCTTTTCCACATCAGTATTTGCATTTACACTACCAATGAAGTTTTCAATAAGTTCTTTCTTGCTCCTGAGCTGCATGCTTGAACCTATGGCTTTGGAAATATTCACAAGTATCTCCTTGTTTGTGCAGTTGCTGTCGTGATATTTCTGGACAAGAAGGAGAATATAGTCAATGTTTATCTCCACCTGCCTTATAAGCTCAGTCTCAAACACAAGATCATCATTAATGTTCTCTTTATCCCCGGGTCTGCGTCTTCTCCACTTTTCCTGAAGATCGAGATAATTGCTCTGGTAATCCTGCAACTGCCTGTCAGTGATTATTTTCTGTCCATCAAACTGGTCAAAAGTGGAAAGGATGTTGATGGATTTGAGCAGGCTTCCAAACAAAGCCACAAACCGTCTCTCCGCATCTTCACCCAAGATTGGCTGCCCATCAGGGAACTCATTTTGAAGCTGCTCCACAAGTTCCTTATAACCATAACAATGTTTTCCCTTTTCCGTGTCATATCCGTCATAATAAGACAGGAAGTCTTTCAACACCACAATACTGCTTGCATCCTTGTCTCCAAAGAGAGCGATGGCATCATCAGTAGCCTGTTGGAGATCCCTGAAACAGACTATATTTCCAAAGGTCTTGACAGAGTTCAGTATTCTGTTTGTCCTGGAAAATGCCTGTATCAGGCCGTGCTGTTTCAGGTTCTTGTCCACAAACAATGTGTTGAGGGTTGTAGCATCAAAGCCGGTGAGGAACATATTCACCACTATCAGCAGATCCACCTGCCTATTCTTCATCCTGAGTGACAGGTCCTTGTAGTAGTTCTGGAACTTGTCGGAAGAAGTGTCATAATTGGTGGAGAACATCTTATTATAGTCCTGGATAGCCCCTTCAAGGAAGTCCCTTGACTGCTGGTCAAGCTGAGTTGTGCTTTCAGGGTTCTCTTCCGCGAGTATTCCATCAATCTCTTCCTCATTTGCACCATAACTGTATATGGTAGCTATCTTCAATCTCTGTGCTTCCGGGAGATCAGCTTGCTGCCTTTTGAACTCATTGTAGTATGCTTTGGCCATAGGAATGGAAGCCACTGCGAACATGGCATTGAAGCCACCAAGTTTCTGTTCAGTCTTGTGTTCAAAAACCTTGACCCCTTTTCTGGCACTTGCCACCTTATGAATATCATCCAGCACACGGAAAGAATAGTACGAACTCCGCTTAGTCTTCTGGTCAAAGTGCTCAAGGATGTATTTCACCACCTGAGATATTCTTTCAGGAGAGGCCATAGCTTTCTCCCTGTCTATGGCTGAAATCTGTTCATCATTGATATTGTCTTTCTCCTTGATGGTATTCACATAGTCTATCCTGAAAGGAAGGACATTCTCATCATTGATGGCATCCACTATGGTATATGTATGGAGTTTGTCTCCAAATGCCTGCTGGGTAGTTTTCAGTCTCATATCTCCACCAGTCCCTGCATTCTGTGCAAAGATTGGAGTGCCTGTAAAACCAAACAGATTATATTTCTTGAAGTTCTTGGTAATGGCACTGTGCATCTCACCGAAGTTGCTCCTGTGGCACTCATCGAAGATTATCACCACCCTCTGCTGAAATACAGGATGGTTCTTGTTCTTCTGCACAAAGATGGAGAGCTTCTGGATGGTGGTGATTATAATCCGGTAATCATGATAGCCACCCTTCTTATCCTTATTTTCCAATTGTCTTTGAAGCACTGCAGTGGAAGTATTTCCATCAGCAGCCCCTTCCTCAAATCGGTTATACTCCTTCATGGTCTGGTAGTCAAGGTCTTTCCTGTCTACAACAAAAAGAACTTTTTCTATGTAAGGGAGCCTGGACGCCAGTTGGGCTGTCTTGAATGATGTCAATGTCTTTCCGGAACCTGTTGTGTGCCAGATGTATCCTCCACCCTTGATGCTGCCATAAAACTTGTAGTTGTTGGCAACATTTATCCGCTGGATTATCCTTTCCGTGGCTGCAATCTGGTATGGTCTCATCACCATAAGCATCTTCTCACTGGTGAAAACACAGTATTTGGTAAGGATACTCAGTAGGGTGTGCTTTGAGAAGAATGTCTTGGTGAAGTCCAGAAGGTCTGTGATGACCTTGTTGTTGCTGTCAGCCCAGAAAGAAGAGAACTCAAAGGAATTGCTTGTCTTCTTTGACTTGTTTCTGCCGCCTGTCTCCTGCTCTTTGAGGTGATTGGCGCGGGTGGTGTTCGAGTAGTATTTGGTATTTGTGCCATTTGAAATGACAAATATCTGCACATACTCATACAGGCCGCATCCTGCCCAGAAACTATCTCTCTGATAGCGGTTTATCTGGTTAAAGGCCTCTTTCAACTGTACGCCCCTGCGTTTCAGCTCAATGTGTACGAGGGGGAGTCCGTTGACAAGTACTGTCACGTCGTACCTCGTGTCGTAGTTTCCGCCTTCCTCGACATACTGGTTTATGACCTGGAGGGTGTTATTATGGATATTGTCCTTGTCAATGAGTTTGATGTTCTGGCTTTCGCCGGTGTCTCTTTTGAGGACCTGGATATAGTCATCCTGTATCTTGGCTGTCTTGGCTACAATATCATCGTTCTTGTTGGCTATGCAGGTGTTGAAGAACTGCTCCCACTCATTATCTGTGAAGTGGTAGTGGTTGAGTTTCTCCAACTGGGCTTTGAGGTTGGAGATAAGGTCAGTCTCTGTATGGATAGGAAGATATTCATACCCCTGCTCCTGAAGGAGCCTGATGAACTCTTTCTCCAGATCAGCCTCACTTTGGTACGCTTCTGCAGGAGTTGCCACGTGGTCATACTCTGCAACCACAGTGTATTCCTGGCTTTCAGCTATGATATTGTATTGGGACATTATTATGTTTCTCGTGTTTTGTTATGCTCCTTTTCTTTTGAAGGTCAGGAGTTTGTCTCTGTAATACTCGTATTGTTGTCTGCGCTTTTCTATCTCGGCAGGGAGACCCTGGGTGAGGTCGGTGGTGAGGGTGTCGAAGCGGTCGAGGATGGCTGCAATCCTCTCCTGTTCCTCAAAGGAAGGAAGTGGAATTAGGGCCTCTGCTAGACCTGATGCTGGGAGAGATGATATCTTTCCGTTCTTGACATATTTCTTCATTTGAAGGTGGTAGTTATGGGTTCTCAGGAAGTGGGATATATATCTTGGACTCTGGTTGTGATGAAGTATGCAACATGCATCATGTACCACTGCCGGCTTATCACCAAGCCAGGCTACCCCTACTCCAATATCCATATCATTCTCTCCTGCACAAACCACTACAACATCATTGGGTTGTGCAAACCTTAACTTTTTGGCCAATTCTTTATCAAGGTATCCCTTAGTTTGGGTTGCTGTCAATCCATAGTAGGTGTAGATATCTCCATAGTGGAAACAAGGGACACCACTTTCCCTGATGTCAGTTCTGACAAACCTCCTTCCTGTCTTGATGGATGCAATTTCTCCAAGTTTCTTCCACTCTACATCAGTTCGGCCCTTAAAAGAGAGAAGATTATCTCGATAATAGTTGTATTGTTGCTTTCTTTTTTGCAGTTCTGCTTGCAGTTCTGCTTGCAGTTCTGCTTGCAGTTCTGTAAACGCATCTAACACTCTCACGATCTCTTCCTGCACAGGAAGCGGCGGAAGAGGAATATGAATAGAATTGATTGCTTTTGCAGAAAGATGTTTAACAGAACCTCCTGGTGTGCTCTCCTCAATTTGTCTAAAAACAGGCTTCATATAGTGTCTTATGAAACCATTAAGTAATCTGGTCTCATCTTTTGTGTAGAGTTTGCATACTCTTTGACACAAAAGGCCATCAATATCATCCCATATTCCAAGATTAAAATTGCCATCCATCCCCACAAGAATATCTCCTTTTTTGATTATGTAATCATGGGAGTATTCTCCTTTATAGTATGTACCTGCCTTTCCTGACAGAACATCTCTAATCCTTATGAGAGGTATATATGAACTATCATTTGTGAATTGTGCAGCATCAAATGGACATCCATATAAGACATTTGCATAATCCACAAATCTCACATACTCCACCCCATCAGGACAGTATTGTTGTATCAGTTCGTCTAACCTGCTCATATTTTCTTCTGTCAAGTATTGCTTTTCCCTTTTAATTGCTTACATTTGCATCGGAGATTTTTTATTTGAATGGTTGAGGCGCTCGTCAAGCTTAATTTTTAAAGCATTTGCCTTCGGGCAAGTGCTTTTTGTTTTGAGATATACCGACGGATGTACTCTCAAAGGCCCGCTCTCAGCTCTCAAGCTAAAAACCATTTATACAAATATGAAAAAAATCTCTATCATCATTAAGCTTGACGAGCGCTCCTGCACAGAGTGCAAAGACGCTCACCAGCCTGTTTTTGTCAGAGGCCATTTCAGAATGGTCAGAGGCAAGAAGGTCTACGTGAAGGCCCACTACCGTAAACGGTAGGCCCAAGGCCTTGTCTGCATACCCGTCCGTATCGAAGCCGCTCATCCAACGAGCGGCTTCGTCATTACCTTCCTCTCCGAAATGGCACAATGACATCATATTTCAATTTCCTTTATTATCTTGTCAATCTCAGCCCGCAGCACATTCTCTCGCTCCACTATCTCCGCAAGTTCTGCATTGAGCTTCACGATATCCACTTTCTCGCGCGTGTCTTCCTGCTCGACGTATGTAGAAACCGACAGGTTGTAGTCGCTCTTCGCAATCTCATCATTGGCCACAAGCTTGCTGACATACTGCACGTCTTTCCTGTCAGTGAAAATATCAAGAATATGCTGGATGTTCTCCTCCGTGAGTTTGTTGGAGTTGGTGACCTTGACACATTCCTTTGTAGCATCTATGAACAGAGTGCAGTTATCCTTCTTGGCCTTCTTCAGTACCATGATGCATGTGGCAATGCTGGTCCCAAAGAAAAGGTTGTCAGGGAGTTGGATAATGCAATCTACATAGTTGTTGTCAATCAAGTATTGTCTTATCTTCTTCTCTGATCCTCCTCTATACATCACACCAGGGAAACATACTATGGCAGCTGTGCCATTGCCTGCAAGCCAGGAAAGAGAGTGCATAATGAATGCAAGGTCAGCCTTGGACTTTGGTGCAAGCACACCAGCAGGTGCAAATCTCGGGTCATTGATAAGGGTTATATCATCATCCCCTTTCCACTTGGTTGAATAAGGCGGGTTTGAGACAATTACTTCAAAAGGCTCGTCATCCCAATGCTGTGGAGAAAGAAGTGTGTCTTCACAGGCTATGTCAAACTTGTCATAGTCAATATCGTGAAGGAACATATTGATCCTGCACAGGTTATATGTGGTGAGGTTGATTTCCTGTCCGAAGAAGCCCTGGCGGACATTGTCCTTTCCCAATATCTTTGCGGCTTTCAGCAGCAATGAGCCTGAACCGCAGGCCGGGTCATATACTTTATTGACCTCACTCTTGCCCACTGTGGCAAGTTTTGTCAAAAGCTCACTTACTTCCTGCGGCGTGTAGTATTCGCCACCGCTTTTTCCTGCATTTGAAGCATACATTCCCATCAGGTATTCGTATGCATCACCGAATGCGTCAATGGTATTGTCTTGATAATCACCCAATTTCATCGACTCGATGCCTCTCAGGAGTTTGACTAGTTTTTCATTTCTCTTGATGACGGTAGCGCCCAGTTTGTTGCTGTTCACATCGAGATCCGCAAACAGCCCCTTGAAGTCATCTTCACTTGCAGTTCCCTTTGCGGAGTTTTCAATGGCGGAGAAGATACCTTCAAGTGTCATATTCAGGTTGGGGTCAGCATCACAAGTCTTGCAGATGTTCTCAAACAGTTGTGAAGGAAGTATGAAGAACCCCTTGACATTCACCATCTCTTCCCTTATGCCTTCTGCCTGTGCATCATTAAGGTCAGCATAATTGAAGTCCTTGTTGCCTGTCTCCCATTCACCCTTGTTTATGTATGTTGTGATGTTTTCAGAGATATATCTGTAAAAGAGCATCCCCAAGATGTAGGATTTGAAATCCCATCCATCCACGGAGCCTCTCATCTCATCTGCTATTGCCCAGATGGTTCGGTGGAGTTCTGCACGCTCCACTTCCTTTTTATTGTCTGCCATAAAGTTGATTATCTTGCCTTTGCAGAGTAAAGGTATGAAATAATCACCAAATAGGCAAAATAGTGGCCCTTTATAAGTTCAAATATAAGTTTAAATATCATTTGGACTGCAGGAGGCACTCCAGGTCACGCTGAAAGCTTTGCCACAAGTGAAGGATGCCGGATTGGGTATCAAAAAGAAACCTTGACATCACGGCGGAGCATCCTTTTGCCGGCGGCAGTTACACAAATGGAGAATATGAAGTCTGCGGTGTCATTCCTGATCTCCCTGCTGTCCGTCCTCGGCCAGACCTACACCGCC
>ENA-OOWC01000027-OOWC01000027.1-human-gut-metagenome-genome-assembly--contig:-NODE-27-length-28643-cov-5.125997_pt1 | contig 28643 bp, 31 predicted proteins | sample MGYA00241403_ERZ501313 | MGnify/ENA primary metagenome ERZ501313 (study PRJEB25962, sample SAMEA2042360) | human gut metagenome | biome: human gut; feature: human-associated habitat; material: faeces... | reverse complement strand
CCCTGAGCTCCGGTAGCCGATGCTATTTGCTTGCCATCCTTATCACACAAGGCAACAGTCACATCAGTCTTGCCGCCCTTCAGCGCTATCTGATAGTTCAGGATACCATCCCGATAATTATTCATCAAACCGGCATCAAGACGGATATCGGCAGCATGAAGTTTCGGACGTGCATAGAGATAAACCTCACGGGCTATACCAGTAAAGCGCCAGAAGTCCTGATCCTCGAAATAAGAACCATCGCACCAGCGCATCACCTGCATAGCTATCAGGTTTTTGCCCGGCTTCAGATACTTGGAGATATTAAACTCGGCAGCCACCTTGCTGTCTTCACTATATCCCACATACTTGCCGTTCACCCAAAGGGTCAGGTTGCTGGTAGCCGAACCTACATGGAAATAGACATCCTTGCCCTTCCAGTCCTTAGGAAGTTCACAGCAAGGCGAGGCAAAGCGATACATTTGCCATATTTCTGATGCTCATATCTGTTTTTTTATTTTCTGAAAAACATAGAGTTATCTACTGGTGTAAACTTCTGCTCGCTGTCCTTACGCATTTCAATGCCGAGACTGCTCCACCATGAAGGCCAGCCGCCAACGATATTGCCGAGGAAAACCACCTTGAAAGGATGCAATCCCTTAGCCAATGCTACAGAAGTATCATGATTGGTACCAGCCTTCACATCCCCCTCGTTGCTGATCATGAGTTTGTTATCAATCCAAACCTGCTCCAGACGGGAAGAGAGATAATAGACACCATCCTCCGGAATATTGATGTAGCCCTCAGCGATGGCAGCATAATTATTGGCACCGCGCAAGGTAGCAGCATCATCCTTCTGCTGAATCTTCATCTGCTCTAAGCCCTCAATGTTTGCACACTCCCAGGCAGCATCAGCCCATTCCAGCTGGTCAACCTTCAGATAGTTGCCCTTAATGCGCTTCATCTGCAACCCAGGTTTTGCGCCCTCCACCTTAACAGCAGGAGCATAAGTCTGCTTCTCAACATCAATGGTTCTGATACGGCTCATCTTGCCTGAAGGCAATATGGTTGCTATCTTGATGATGGTGTTTCCACTCACCCTGATAGGCTCTGCATAAGCCGCAGAAGAAGGAGTTGGTGTACTTCCATCCAATGTATAAACCATCTTCATAGGACGCGAGGTGGTAAAGGTTACCGTAGTATCCCCAGTAATAACTACCTTATCGCAAGACCCGAAAGGCTGCTCAGGCAATGGGATATGATAACGGATATGGCGCTCGTCCAGACGAACACAGTTTGCATCCAGTCGGCGGCAGAAATCCTTGAAGTTTTTCCTGTTCACTGGCGACCATGCAATCTCAGAGAGAGCAATGGCACGAGGATACATCATATACTCCATCTTGGCATTGGAATACATATATTCCGACCAGTTGTTACACTGAACGCCCAAGATATGATGAGCCAGTCCCAACGCCTTGATGGTATCAGGTACCGGATTATAATTATAGGTAGAAGCCAGATATCTAGGAGGACTAGGAATGGTTACAGGCTCCACCTTGCTGTCGCCCTGATACCAGTCGAGATACATACCTTCGCTGCCCGGCGTCATGATGACATCATGCTTCTGCATGGCAGCCTCGATGCCTCCTTCCGTTCCACGCCATGACATCACGGTAGCATTCTCACTCAATCCGCCTTCCAGAATCTCGTCCCATCCGATAATCTTTCTATCACGCTTCTCCAGCATTTTCTCTATGCGCTTGATAACGTAGCTCTGCAGTCTTTCCTCAGCCGAATGCTTTCCTTCTGCCTGCAAGCCCTCAGTCTGAATACGCTTCTGACAGGCAGGGCAGTTTTTCCAACTGGTCTTCGGACACTCGTCGCCACCGATATGGAAGTACTTACCTGGGAAGAGAGGAACAATCTCACTAAAGATGTCATCCAGGAAGCGGAACATATCTTCCTTGCCCGGACACATCACGATATCCTCTACACCCCAAACTGTTCTCACCGACCACTGCTCACCTTTGCATGAAAGATAAGGATAAGCAGAGATAGCTGCCATCATGTGACCAGGAAGGTCGATTTCCGGAATCACGGTAATATAGCGCTTGGCAGCATAATCCACTATTTCCTTAATCTGCTCCTGGGTATAGAAACCGCCATAAAGAGAGCCATCGCCCTCGGTACGGATACTGCCCACAGAAGTAAGTTTAGGATATTTCTTGATTTCGATACGCCAACCCTGGTCTTCCGTCAGATGGAAGTGCATGGTGTTCACCTTGAACATAGACATCAGGTCCAGTTGCTTCTTCACATTCTCGACAGAAATGAAATGGCGGCATGGATCAAGATGGAATCCACGGTAGCCGAAGCGTGGAGCATCCTGGATATCACAGCATTGTGCTACCCATTTCACCCCATCCACCCGGGTTGCGCTCTCTATCTGGGCAGGGAGTAACTGCATGAAACTCTGCATACCGTAGAAGGCACCCTTGGCGGTCTTCGCCTTGATAACAACCCCCTTGGCGGTTACGGTAAGGCGATAACCTTCCTCGGCAATTTTCAGCGAAGGAGAAATCTGTATAGAGATATTCCCCTTCTTTCCACCTACCGTTACCTCATAACCTGTAGAAGCCTTCAGTTTGTCTGCCATGTACTGGGCGATATTTCTGCCTTCAGCTGTCTGGTAAGCGATTACCACCTTCTGTGGCAATACGAACTCACCCTTCTGTACCTGAGTCTTCACCGGTATCGGGATAATATTAATATCGGCAGCAGATGCCGGAGAGGAGATACCACCCAGCATCGCTGCACAGGCTACAAACGAGCCTAATAAACGATTGAACTTTGTCATGACATTAAATATATTAATAAGGTATTACAATGGCTTGTACTCCACGAAAGCCTCCATGGCCTCATAGCATGCCAGACCCAACTGGTCGTAGAGCGATGCTGTAGCACGGTTACGGTCCTCGGCTCTCTGCCAGAACAGGCGCTCATCATTACCCAAGAAAGGAGCACTCTCCATCTGCGACTGATGCTTGAGAATAGAGTTACGCTTTGCCCGCAACTCCTCAGGGCTCAATGGAACACACATTTCGATATTCTCAATCTCCCATTCTGCCCAGGCACCACGATACATCCAGATGCGGCAGTCCTTCAACCATTCTGCACCCGCTTTCTTCTCTTCATCGATAGCTGCCAGAACGGCATCGGTACACTTCTTGTGGGTTCCATGAGGGTCAGCAAGGTCGCCGGCTACATAAATCTGATGCGGCTGCACCTTCTGCAACAGAGCTCTCACTATCTCTACATCCTTCTCGGTCATAGGCAACTTCTCTATCTTGCCGCTCTCATAGAATGGCAGGTCGAGGAAGTGGACATGGTCAAGCGGAATATCATTATAGGTACAAGCGGTACGAGCCTCACCACGGCGAATCAATCCCTTGATGGTCAGGATATCTCTTGTATCGAAGTCACTCTCCTTCTTCTTGGCAAAGAAGGTCTTGATTTCCTTATATTTATTAGAGATGATGCTGTCTTTTGAGTCTGCAAAAAGCTGGTTGAAACCATTGATAAAGTGCATGAATCTTGTTACTTCCTCATCACCCACAGCAATGTTTCCTGATGTTTCGTAAGCTACATGCACATCGTGGTTCTGCTGTACCAGTCGACGGATGGTTCCTCCCATTGAGATAACATCATCGTCTGGGTGTGGAGAGAATACGATAACCTTCTTAGGGAATGGTGTTGCACGCTCTGGGCGATAGGTATCATCGGCATTCGGCTTGCCACCTGGCCATCCGGTAATGGTATGCTGCAAATCATTGAAAATCTTGATATTGGCATTGTAGGCAGAACCATAGAGTGCCAGAAGTTCACTCAGTCCGTTCTCATTATAATCCTTATTGGTCAACTTCAGGATAGGCTTACCGAGTTTCTGGCAGAGCCATACCAGTGCAGAACGCACCAGTTTATCACTCCACTGGCATGAAGTTACGAGCCATGGATGCTCAATACGTGTCAGATGATGAGCAGCACCCAGGTCGATGACAACATGAGCATTCGGATGAGTCTGAAGGAATGATGCCGGCAGGGTATCTGTGATAGAGTTCTCCACCACCTTCTGCATAATCTCTGCCTTCTCTTCGCCCCAGGCTGTCAGATAGATGCTCTTGGCTGAGAGTAAGGTAGCGATACCCATGGTGAGCGAACATGGAGGAATGGTTTCCTTGGTCTGCTCACTGTTCTCCATCTCTTCGCGAGAGGTATTGCCGATGAGGATGATACGGGTCATCGACTGGATGCCCGAACCTGGCTCGTTGGCTGCAATATTACCCGAACGGCCTATACCTATGAGGGCTACATCGAGACCGCCAAAGGTCTTGATACGCTGCTCATAAAGACGGCAACTGTCCTGTACGGCATCCTGTGCCACAAAACCATCCAGTGTAAAGATGTTCTGCTCAGCCACATCTACATGATCAAGGAAACGCTCCTTCAACTGGTTGATGGTACGGAGAGAGCTGTCCTTCTGGAGCGGATAATATTCGTATGCATTGAATACAACAACATTGCGGAAGCTCAGGGTCTTCTCGTTGTAACGGCGAACGAGTTCATCGTATACAGAATAGAGAGAAGAACCGGCACCCAGCGCCATCACATAGAATTTGCCTTCCTGCTGTGCCGCCTTGATACCAGCTTCTATTTTATCAGCTACATGACTGGCACCTTCTGCCATAGAGGCAAAGATATCTGTATGAATCTTCTCCATTCTGGAGATTTCAGAGTATTCTACAGTCGTCTTTGGCTTGTAGAACTCTACAGGTACTTTATTGAGTACGATTTGCGAACTAAGATTGAGTCTCATATCTTTATCTATATTTAAATAGGTTATGTTATATTTTTTTAAAATGACGGATTAGAGTTCAGATGCCATTGCCGCAGCACCCAGGATGGCAGCCTTGGCTCCATCCAGTCCGCTCATCAGGAACTTAGCCTTACCTTTATATAATGAGAGCACATGCTCGTTATATGCTTCTTCAATAGGACGGAAGAGCAGATCGCCAGCCTGTGCCAATCCTCCGAAGAAGATAAAAGCCTCCGGGCTCAGAAAGGTAGCTATCTCTGCACAGGCCTTGCCGATTCTTGTACCGGTTTGTCTGAACACTTCCTGTGCCAGTGTATCTCCTGCCATGGCAGCCTTATAAACCACATAAGATGTAATTTCTTCCCTTGGAATATTTCTCAGCTCAGTTGCCACGGTTGATGCTTCGAGCATGGCCAAGGTAGTGCGGACCACGCCTGTAGCCGAACAGTAGGTCTCCAGACAGCCCTTTCTGCCACAGCCGCATGGTCTACCGTCAGGCTCCACTACCATGTGTCCCAACTCACCGGCGAAACCGTCGCAACCATAAATCAGCTGCCCATTAGCCACGATACCTGATCCTACGCCTGTTCCGAGGGTGAGTTCTACGAAATTTTTCATGCCAACCGCAGCACCATATTTCATTTCTCCCATAGCAGCCGCATTTGCATCATTGGTAATAGCAACCGGAATGCCCAGTTTCTCTGCAAACATGTCAGCCAGCGGTACAATACCCTTAGCCCATACCAGGTTTGCCGCATTTTCAATGGTTCCCTTGTAGTAGTTACCACAAGGCGCCCCAATGCCCATGGCACGAATTTTCTCCATACCACCTACCTGTTCTACTATTTGCATCACAGCTTTTACCGATTCTTCTACGTATTGTTCCACGCGTTGGAATGCCTGGGTCTTGATTGAGACTGTAGATATTATTTCTCCATCCCCATCAACGATACCGAAAACGGAATTGGTGCCACCCAAATCCAAGCCAATCACTAAAGACTTTACATCGTATTCCATAATTCTTTTAATAAAATAGATTAAAAACAAATAATGAGGAGCAGCACAAACTGCCGTTTATTAAATTCTTTATTAATATTTACCACATTACTAAAATATTTTATTTTGCAAAGTTACTAGTTTTATCAAACACTACAACAAAAATAGCGTTAATATTTCTAAAACAGAAACATTTTTTATACTTTAAGCATTCTTATGACTGGAGCACCTGCATTTTGCTCTCATCTGCCACCGATTAAGTGTAATTTTATCCATATTAAGAGAAAAATTTAGTGTAGTTTTACACACTATATCAAATACTTACGGAAGAATTATACTTTATCGCTCTTCAAAGCTACTCACTCCTTCATCACCCCTTTTGCGCACTTACGTATCCAACCCCTCTATATATAATAAGGTATATGAGGAAACCGGATGTCCGAAAACGACGAAAAGTATACTATTTTCCACTATTTAAGTTTTATTAACTGCAAAAATATTGTATCTGTCCGAAAAAACATTATCTTTGCAACTAAAAAATATTAGTTATGAAAGCCGACTTAATAAAATATATTAGTAAGATAAACGAAAAGCCCTCAGCTCAGGGCAAGCTCCTGGAGCAGTTTATCTCTCACGGAGCCTCCACCATCCCAGAGATATCGAAGGCTATCGGAGTTAGCTTACCGACAACAACAAGTGCCCTCAACGAGTTGATAAAAGAAGGACTCGCCAGAGAGATTGGAAAGAAAGACAATTCTTCGGGACGCATCCCGATGGTTTACGACCTCGTTCCAACAGCAGGCTACTTCATCGGTGTCAATCCTGAGATGAACTGCCTGGCACTTGCAGCAAGCGACTTCGCAGGCAATCTGATTACCGAAAAAACAAGAGTGCCTTACGTATATAAGAACTCTCCAGAAAACCTGGAAGAGATAAGCAGAATCATCAATGAGTTTATCGAAAGCCTTCCTGTTTCAAGAGAAGAAATACTTCAAGTTTGCGTGAATGTGGCTGAGCGCGTGAATCCTGTACAGGGAAATGCCTACAACATGTTCACCTTCCTGAAAGAATCATTGACCGACAAGTTGACCCAGCTCATACAGCTACCTATATGTATCGAGAACGATACCCGGAGCATGGCTTTCGCTGAGTTGATTAAGGGACAGTGCAAAGGCCTGAAAGACGTCATCTTCGTGAACGTATGCTGGGGCATCGGAATCGGAATCATCATCGACGGCAAACTCTATTACGGAAAGTCGGGATATTCTGGCGAATTCGGTCACATGACAGCCTACAACAACAACATCATCTGCCACTGCGGCAAGATAGGTTGCATAGAAACAGAGGTTTCGGGCAGAGCACTCAAAAGGAAGCTCGTCGAGAAGATAAAGGAAGGAAAGACTTCTATCCTCTCAGAAAGAGTACTGAAAAAGAATGAAGATCTATCACTCCAGGATATTCTGGATGCCATAGCAAAGGAAGATGTACTTAGCCTTGCCACACTGCAGTACATAGCAGACGAACTTGGCAAGCAGCTGGCAGGAGTCATCAACATCTTCAACCCTGAAATGCTGGTCATCGGAGGAGAAATGTCGGTTACAGGCGATTACCTCACACTACCGGCAAAGATGGGTATCAAGAAATTCTCTCTCAACATCATGAATGAGGATTCTAAAATCGTTACCTCAAGCCTGAAAGGCCTTGCAGGAATCACGGGAGCCTGCCTGATAGCAAGATACCGGTTTCTAAATGACAATAAGCAAACATAAACAACAATAACAATGAAAAGTAGATTAATTCTAGCACTGTTTATCATCACTTCAACAGTTGTTATGGCTGACAGCAAGAAAGAAAAGACAATATTTCTTGACGAGTTCAATAGTTCTGAATCAATTCCTAACCCAAAAGTTTGGAAACTTGCAGAATATTTAAATGTAGCCTGGGCGCGACATTTCAAGAACGTAAATGAATATGAAAATGTGAAAGTAGAGAATGGCTATCTCAAACTTAAAGCAAGCAAAGACGATGGCTTATATAAAACAGGTGGTATCCATACGATAAAGGGGTTTGGCAAGAATACCCGAGTAGAAGTAAAGGCAAGGTTAACCAAACGGGCTCGCGGTGCATTCCCTGCTATTTGGCAGATGCCAATTGGAGGAGAAATCTGGCCTAGAAGCGGCGAAATAGATTTAATGGAATGGATACAAAAGACTCCATATGAATTTTATCAAACAGTACATACGTATTATATTAATGGAGACACTGGCTCTGCGGGGGTAACCAATCCTAACAGAGATTCCAACTTTGATGTTACACAGTTTCATGTATATGCAGCAGAAAGGACTGACGAAGCTGTAATATTTTATGTAGACGGAAAAGAAACTTTCAGATACAAGAATATGAATCTGCCAAAAGAGAAACTGCAATTTCCGTTCTGCGATTATAATTTTGACATAATTCTAAACTGTTCCCTAGGAGGTGTGCTTAACGGGCAGCCAACTTGGGCAGGCATAATACACGATGAAGACTTACCAGTTGAATTGTGGGTAGACTGGGTAAAAGTCATAGAATGCGAATAATCAATATAACATTTTAACTAACAATATATAATAATCCTATGAACAAAAGAGCATATTTGTACATTGCGGCTCTACTTGGTATCACATCACCATTTTATGCCGCCCCTGCATTAGCAGCTCAGACCTATTCAAAAACTGCTATGCAACAACAGAGTTCCTGCAGTGGTAATGTTAAAGACTCTAATGGAGAACCTATCATCGGTGCTACAATCAGAATCGAAGGGAGCAACGGTGGTACTGTAACTGACCTTGATGGTAATTTTACCCTAAAAGACGTCAAAATGGGAGTTAAAATTACAATTTCTTCCATCGGCTACAAGACAAAGACTATAATATGGAATGGTGGTTCTATCCGTGCTACACTGTTAGAAGACAGCAACATGCTTCAGGAAACTGTAGTTGTAGGTTATGGAGTTCAGAAGAAAGCAAACCTTACAGGTTCTGTATCGGCAATCACATCTAAAGACATCGAAGGTGTGCCAGTAGCAAACACCGCTACCCTATTACAAGGAAGAATGACAGGTGTCAACATTACAATGAATGGTGCCCAAGCTGGTAATGATAATCCGGAAATTAGAGTACGTGGCGTAGGAACATTTGGTAACAGTAATCCTATGGTTCTCATTGATGGCGTAGAAGGAACATTAAGTCAACTCAGCGATATTTCACCTGCAGATATTGAGAATATTTCTATTCTGAAAGATGCCGCATCTGCCGCTATATATGGTGTACGTGCAGCAAATGGCGTAATCCTCATTACAACAAAGAAAGGTTCAGCCGGATCTGTAAAAGTAAACTATGGAGGAAGTTATTCTATCCAGAGCGCAACTGTTTTACCAAAGTTTCTCAACAGTTACGATTGGGCCATCATGCGTAATGAAACTAATCCTGGTTCTTACGACCAAGCTGCGCTTGAAAAGTTAAAAAACGGCTCTGATCCAGACCACTATGCTAACACAGATTGGATGGATGAAATCATGCAGACAGGTCACATGCAGCAGCATAGTTTATCGGTATCAGGTGGTTCTGAAAATGTACAATTTATGACATCTATTAACTATTCTGACCAAAAGGGTATAATGAAGGAAACTGGAGTACGTAAACTAGGCTTCCGTTCCAACGTCAACTCTAAATACAAAAGATTTAGTTTTGGGTTAAATATAGCAGGAAATTTTAATGATCCTCAAATCCGCAACCTATAGGGTTTAGTGGGATTTTGCTTGCAAAGCGACAAAATTCATTTTATTGTACATATTTCTTGCACAACAGAAATGTCGCAGACACAAAATCCCCTTACCCCAGTAACCTCAATTCCGTTAATTCCGATTGTTGTTTTCAATAATTCAGCAGAGTTGAAAGTTCATGTCAGTAACCATATAGTTGTAAACAGATGTAATTTAAATTGGGCAATATCCCAATATCATGACTTTATTCTAAATGCTACACAAGTAGATAGAATTATCAATACTATTCAACGATATTACACAATAGCTGACAAGGAAGAAATAAGACAGCACGAACATAATGTTCACGACAGGCAATATAGAGCAAAGAGTTTAATAAGGCAAGGCGTTTGCCCGCAATGTGGTGGTCAGTTAGTTTTACGCAAAGGAAGATATGGCTCTTTTTATGGGTGTTCAAACTATCCTAAATGCAAGTTTACACTAAATAAATGAGAGGGGAATGTATTAAGTTTATTTCCCTCTCATTTAGTTTAGTTAGTTTCCAGAAACTTTATTTTGAGCTTTTCATAGCACGTTTTATGCGATTTGATTCTTGCAAAAGCTTATTGGCTATACTATCTTTATAAGTAGCCATTTCAACCATTTCATGATGATGGCGAATAGAATCCTCGTAGGCAGCAACACGATTTCTTACATCATCTATAACTTTCTCATCTTGGCAAACAGAAAAATACTTTTCGATGTCCAACGAGACGAAGACATAATTGATAAATTAAGAACCCAAGTTGATGTGTATGAAGATTCCGTCTATCACTACCACAAAATGATTGAGATTGCATTCTATAAAGATAGTGTAGCAAGACAACTTATTAATGAATCAAATAGAATAAAGATGCGGGTAAACCGTAAAAAAAGTAAGTGAAAATGTCGTTTTAGCGTTATTATGCAAAGTATAATCACGTACAACGTAGTTTAATGTAATTTAAATATTTCCGAAAAAATACTCGGTTAAAAAAAGTCTTTATATCTTTGCACCTGGAATACAAAATGAGGCAAATAATTGCAGTTTACTTTCGTTAGGATAAATGTTTGACCACATTTACGAAAAAGTATGTTTGATTAAAAAGTAGTATTATGAGAAAGTTTTTCTTTACAATAGTTGTGTGTCTCTCAACAATGTCCCAGATGATGGCGCAAAACATTTCAGGAAAGATTGCAGATGCCAAGGGAGAGCCTTTGGCCTTTGCAAATGTAGTGCTACTAAACCGTCAAGATTCAACATTCGTCAATGGGGCTGTGAGTGGAGAGAATGGGTGTTTTTCTATCGACTCCTCTTGTATCGGTGGAATCCTCAAGGTAACTTCTGTAGGCTATAAGACTATCTTCAAGGACTGCAAAGGTGAGAATGTGGGAGTTATCAAGATGGAAGAAGACAGCAAGAAGCTCGATGAAGTGGTGATAAAATCATCTTTACCGAAGACCATTTTGAAAAATGGGGGAATGATGACTACTATTGTTGGTTCTGTCCTTGAAAAGGCTGGAACAATGGAGCATCTGCTCGACCGCATACCTAACGTATCTGCACAAAATGGTAATATCAAGGTGTTTGGACGTGGCGAGCCTATAATATATATCAATGGACGACAGATGAGAGACAGAAGCGAACTCGACCGTTTAAGTTCGGACAACATCAAGTCGGTTGAAGTAATATCCAACCCAGGTGCTCGTTATGCTGCAAGCACTAAGGCTGTTATACGTATCACCACAAAGAAGATACAAGGCGATGGATTCGGATTTGACGCTACAACAGAAGGATCGTACGACGAGAAAAAGAACATGGGAGGATATGGCAGGCTGAATATGTATTACCGTAAGAACGGATTGGAGCTTGACGCTTACGCCTATGGCGCAAAACAATCATCGCCAGACGAGAAAGACTTGCAGCAAATGACATATCTCGACAAGATATGGAATCAGCAGGATAAAACACGTTGGAAGAACAAAACCGAGACTTTTAGTTCTCGCTTGAATGTCAGTTATCAGTTTGACGACAACAATTCGTTGGGAGCAAACTTTAGTTTCTTACGCAATCCAAAGCTGATAACAGACGGAAAGACGGAAGGCTCTGTACTGAGAGATGAAGTATTGACGGAGACCAACACTTCTATTAGATCGGAGTTTGGACAGAATAGCAACTTGTCAAGCAATATATATTATGTAGGCAAGGTAGGGAAATTGGGTATTGACTTCAATACCGACTGGTTTTGGTCTAAAGGAAACAATAAAAACAATATAGATGAGCATTATCAGGAAGTGAACTCGGATATGCAAAACCAACTTGTTAGAAGTACCACTTCAAAGTACAACCGCCTGATAGCTTCCAAAATGGTGCTCTCTTATCCGCTTTTGGGTGGTGACTTGTCGGTAGGAGGCGAGTATTCGTTCACCAATCGTAACACCAACTACGCCATCATACCAAACACTCTTTCCGACAATGTAAGAGACCGCATAAAGGAAGGCATGTCTTCTGCGTTCGTTATCTATAGTCGTGACTTTGGCAAGCTGAACATGGAATCTGGATTGCGATACGAGAATGTAGACTTCAAGTATTATGACGATGGTAAGTATATGGCGGAGCAAAGCAAGAATTACGGCAATTGGTTTCCGTCTCTCAGCCTTTCGATGCCGTTTGGCAATGTACAGATGCAGCTGAGCTATGCTGCCGACATCGATCGTTCTAACTACTGGGTATTAAGAAGCGGTGTGCAATATAGCAATCATTATACATACGAAACCGGTAATCCGTTTCTTGTCTCAGAGATTTCAAGAGATATCAGTTACGACCTCGCCTACAAATGGCTGACTTTCAACCTGACTTATGAACATGTATCCGATCCGATATATCAGACAGTAGAGATGTATAAGGACAATGCCACCATTGGATTGATGAGGATGAAAGATGATTTTTGGAAACAGCGTTTCACTCATTAAAAGTTTCTCTATATATGGTAGTTCTACAATTATTTAATCACATTTGACATAATAGATTGCACCATCATGCCTAATCATAATAAATATAGTCATATTCCTGGGAAATACTATTATATTATCGGCGGAAGGAAACCATATATCACTAAAATAATTATATAAATCTATTGTACGGAATACATCTATTGTTTTAAACTCATCCCAATTAATACAGATAACATCACAACATAAATTCAAATCTGCAAATAATTCTAATAATGAGAAGTGGTCATCAAGTGCATTATACTTTTCAATAAAAGAACCATTTGATTGAAAATTATCAAAAACAGACTCATGTAAATCATATACTTTAATATTCTTTCGAAAATGTTGGTAGCATATATTACAGTCAGTTTGATTCAATTTTTGAAACGAGGGAAATAACTCCCCCGTTTCTTTTTCAAATAAATCAATTTTAAAGTTTTCCATATTTTATTTCTTTATAGGCTCAGCACCACTAATACCACCTGCATTTCGTTTGCCTTTTCCCTCTGTTTGGGTGGCAATCGTTTCAATGCTTTCCGCAGTCCTTCTATCTTTTTGGGATACTTCCGTAGTATTCGGCTTAATCCTTCAGAAAGGGTCTCGTCATACGACTCGTCGGTATGAGACCAGCAATGCCTTATCACCAAATTGTAGTCCTGCTCTTCGGAATGTTCTTGGTCAAAGAAATCCCCATCTATGATTCGGCTGAGAAATAGGCTGTCGGTATTCGTCTCTTTCTTGCCTTTCAATTCTATCCTTCTTATGCTTTTGTCACAGAAAAGGACTCCATCAGTAGAAGCGTTTAGTGGATAGATATAACATTTTTCTCGCCCTCTTTTAAACAAGTATTTTATATCATAGAAGATTTCGCCAGTCAAAGTTAGCGTATCAGCCTCTAATGAAGCAAAGTAAAATTCTTCGATTTTATTTTTGCCAAGCGCTTTGTTACTTTTGGAGATTTCCAATGTGCCAGTGGTGTCATTATCAAATGTAAGTTTTACAGATATTGTTGTGTCAGAAAGTTTCACATCTCCGACATAACAACATATACCTTTTCCAAAAGTAGCTGATTGACATCCCATACTGCATAGAAACAGTATGGTGATGCTTGTCAAAATGATAGCTTTTCTTCTTCCCATAATCACGTTAAACATTACGTTCTTTTTCATTCGTAATAAGTTCTTTCATATCCACAGACAACAACTGCGCAATTTCAAGAATAAACTCACTTCTTTTCATAAATATCTTTCTTGTAAGGGTTCAAACGATTTCATATTACAGTCTTTCCATTACTTCAAAAAGCCTTTGACCAAACCATAAAATATCGAGCCTAAGCCAACAAAGTATCCTTGAAGATAATTGATATAGTTAATGGTAAAATTTGGAGGAAACTCGTCTTTGTCCTTATAAGTAAAGACAGTGAATGCTATGCCGAAAATGATGGCGCACAACTCGTCGTATTGGTTACGGATAATGCAGTAAATTCCTAAGCAGACACAAGTGATGGCAAAAATCAAATAAGTAACATACAAAATGAGACCTATTGATTTTCGCTTTCTTATTGTGTGGAACAATAAGGCTATACCTGTTATAAAAGAAAGGATTCCCCAAAGACGTAAATATTCCATTATTTGATTCTTCTTAGTCAGACATTATTATCATGCTAAATATAAATATAGGCCAGACGAGGAGCAAACATACGCAAGTTATGCAATACCATACTCGTCTGATTCCTGGCGTATCTTTAGCAAACACCTCCCAGTACCTAAGATATTTATCCTTTCTCCATAAGAAAAAGTAATTTATAAAGAGGCAAGGTACTACTGAGACAAGGATAAACGCAGTCTTGCCTAAAGGCAGTAAAGAAACACATGAAAATAATATGGATACGAGATTGAATAAAGTCCATATCAACAGACAAGTAAATCCAATCATGATATAATCCGATACACATATTCCTACAGTTTCGTTATAAGGTATTCTTGTGTTGTTCCCTTTACGATTTCTGTAAAACTTCAAATAGTAAAACAAACATTCAAAAAATCTGTTTAAAAGAGTTTGCGTTTTCTTATCGCAGTTAAAAATGCAATAATATAGCCTATTCCAAAACAATTCTATATACTTCATATAGGCCTCTCTTTCTTTGAATTGGTTCTTTTGGAAATAAAAGAATAAATGGCATAGTGGATACAAATGGGCAAGAGATTGAATATCCCCAACCATACAAACACCATAAGACTCAAAGATAAGGCAGCACCATTGGTTACAACTAAGGAAATAATGCCTATCAAAAGCAACGTCACAAGACTATTCAATATTATTTGTCTTTTCAGCAAAAATTCCTTTCTAACAGATTTTGCCCAAAGCCAAGCAAGCAAAGCCATACTCAAGTTAAACAAGGAAATACAAATCGTAAGCATAATGCCCATAAAATGTCCCAAGTACAAGACCACTGCAGGAATAATATAGGCAACAAATGTAGCCACAAATACTGTGAGCAAATATTTCTTTGTATCTTTATCTCTTAGTTTCATATTACGTTCATTATATTTTACTCTGTATTGTACACGCACACTTACCGTGTCCACCGCCTCTTGGGAATGGACGCATGAGGCAAATAAACAAAATGCCAATAAACTGAAGAGTATTTTCATAAGCAACAATTCTTTTTATTTACTTCAACTCAAAGGTTGCCATAAGCAACACCTTATTGCCATCTATGTTTTCTTCGTAGAAGAAGCGATAGACGCCAGGATTGTTTGGCAGAATATCGGGAAAAAGATGGGCTGTAATGGTGCCGCTTTGACCATCGTTTAAAACATGACCGATGGCCGTGAACGAGCAATCGGTGGGCACAACAAACCAATTGCCATCCGCTCCTTGGGCTGTGATGCTATAGGCATCGCCATACACAAATTCCTCGCCACTATGGTTGGTAATCGTGAATCTGATTTCCGTGGTGCCCAATGGATAGGAAGGCTTCTCCGCCTTGAGGGAGATGCCTTGGTAGGTGCTCACGCCTTCCCTGTTGTCGATGATAGGGTCCAACTTGCCCTCAAACCTGATGGCGGGCGAGTTGTAAATCTGCCTACGAAACTCCAGCTGCTTCTCCTTCGTGTTCCAACGGAGCGCAACATCAATGGAGTTGGATCCCATTCCAAATCCAACAACATTTCGCAAGGCCGGGGTCTTGTCTTCCGACAGGAACTTCCGCTCAAGTATCCGCATAATGGCGTTCAGTTCCCTATGCGAATATTTACGCGCCGAAGCCTTGCGATAGGTTCTCTTCTTGCTCTTGACAACTCTCTTTTTGCTAATGGCAACCCTCTTTTTGCCAACAGTTGCCACTTTCTTTTGCTGAATGGCCATTGATGGGTTGCAAGCAGCACAAGTGGTTTGCATTGAAAGGAACATTGTCAATCCTAATATTATTGCATTGAGGAGTTTTGGCTTCAGTCTCATAGTTATCAGCAATTAATAATTTAACATGTAGAGAGATATGAACTCTTATAGTATATTTCTTTTCTTATGAGAAAAGTTCAATTTATTTTGCAAATACTATATTTTAGTTTATCCACAAAATGATGCTATGATATTATTTTGTCTCTCATAATCTCTTCAATCATTGCGTTCCTTTTTGTCCGTGATAAGTTCTTTCATATCCACAGACAAGAACTGTGCAATTTCAAGAAGCGTTGTAAGGTTGGGTTGAGAACGGTTGCATACGTAAGCATTGACCGTACTGAAACTCCTTCCCAACTTCTTTGCAAGCCATGTTTGGCTTATCCCTTTGTCCTCTAAGACTGCTCTTATGCGATTTAACTTCATGTTTTTATCGTTTTTACGCTACAAAAATAATATTTTATCGTGATAATCCATCCAAATCCCTTGAATATCTGCTGTATTCCGTCGTAATTTAGACAAAATAGAAATATAATCTGCAAAAATGGGACTAAGCAATTGATTTCCCAACATGGCAAGATACATATATGCGTTCATGAATATTTGTTCTCTTTGCCATGTTCTTAAAATGTCAAAATCGGAAATTTATCATTGTTTTCAGTGTTAATTTATGTTTTCTCATGCTTTCATTTTGGGGTTTCTTGATTTTGTTGTTCCTAATTTGTTTCTTTCGTCATTTTACCATTCCAATTAGTATTGATTATCAGTATATTACGAGCAATCAGTAAGATTACAAGAACTGGATATTGGAACAGCCAAAGCGCGACTGCCAGATGGTTGAATATGACAAAGGAGGTGGCCGTCGGCTCTTGGTCGGCTATACAGACGACCGTGCTAAGAAAGATGCCTATAACCGAGAAAAGGGAATACGCAGATTGGAAAAGGCATACAAGCATGGTGCGCTCACTAAAGGTAATATCAACAAAAGAGGTTACAATAAGTTTTTATCCATGGATGGTGAAGTGAAGGTAGCCATCAACTATGACTGTGTTGCCGACGACTCCAAATGGGATGGTCTAAAGGGATATCTCACCAATACGGATATACCAATACAAGACGTTTATGCTGCATACCACAACCTTTGGTATGTAGAACGGGCCTTCCGTATAGCCAAATCAAAGATAGAGATACGTCCTATGTTTCATTTTACACGCAAACGCATCAAGGCTCATATATGTATATGCTTTGTGGCTTTAAAAGTGTACAAAGAATTGGACGTATGTTGAAAGTCTCAGAGATTAAGATGAGCGTAGACAAGATACTTGCATTAGCAAAGACCATCACCACCATACAAATTAAGCTACCTCTGAACAAGGATGTATACACTCAGACAATGTTGATGGCAAGGCATCAGAAAATCGCCAAACTCTTTGATGAAGATTTTTGGGTGAAGCAATGACGAAGTCAGGAGACTAAAGGAAATAATAAAGCTGTGTTAAACTTATAATATTATAGCCTAACACAGTTTATATTACAGTACCTCAAAAATGGGCTATGTTTTTACGTTTACCCAATTAAATCCTTGATATTTTTTGATTGTTTTGTTAATCTAATCAGAACCGACTTAGCTAAATTATCATCTAATGAATTGTATCTATTGATTAAAAAATCCTTCAATAAAGAGAAGCTAATAGTCTCACCACAATCCTCAAATATCAGTTCTTTTTTATTAAAATGGATTATTGAATTTATAAAATTTGATTTTCTTTTTCCTATTATTTTAAATATATGCCCACTTTGGTCAACATATTTTTGATTATTGTAGTATTCTTCAAAGATACTATTATCGCCAGGATAATCCCATAAGTCTCCAATATGGGTTTCTTCCAAATCCTGTGAACTTAAATTACTTAAGGAAATATTAAGTATAGGGAATTGTATTGACATATTACTTGATTATTTATTCAAAAATTCTAAACAAACTATACATTATAGACACAAAACCAACAACATATCCTTGAAGATAATTAATATAGTTTATTGTAAAACTCGGTGGGAAATTACGCCTGTCTTTGTATGTGATATTTAGGAATGTAATACCAAAGGATATTGCACAAATACTATCATATCTTTTAAATAAGATGGTTGTTATTCCTAAGCATATCATCAAAATTGAAAAAATCAAGTAAGTGCTATTTTTTTATGGCACTTACCGACTTTTTGTGCTTAATAACTGAAAACATTATTGCAATTCCTGTTATAGACGCTAATATTCCCCAACCACAAATATAGTTCATATTGTTTTGCTTTTATGTTATAACTAAAGAACGACTGGATATTGTTCTACAAACTTAATAAACCATATAAGAGAAAACCGATACCTGCTACGTATCCTTGAAGTGATGATATATAGGCATTAGTCCTCTTTGAAACTGGATTCTGTTTGTTATCATAATAGGTGTAGCAAGAGCAGATAATACCTAAATATATTGAAGTATAGGCATCATATTTCTGAAACACAATGTTCAATATCCCCAATGTTATACCACACAAAATCCATACATGGCAAAAATACCAAAATACTTTTCTATTTCTACTTTTTTTTAGGAGAAAGAGAATAAATGTACAACTAATAAGAAGTACACACCCCCACAATAAATGTACCATACATATTCATTTTTATTCTGACTTTTGTTATTTTCTTGCTCTTTTTTTCTATAACTATATCACTTTTTCTATAACTTTTTGGCTAACACATTGTAAAGTGTCTTGCACATCTTTACTTAGCTCACCAGATGCGTTTTATAAGTTTACCTAATCCCACCCAAAACACCATACTGTCGATTTTTTTAGTTCAGCTGCAAGCGATGTAAGATTTTCTCCTTGGAAAATGGTATCGTCACAATACCCCATGTGCTCCTCTGCAAGAGGCATCGTGTCACCTGTCACAGGCTTAGGCAAATAATATTGTATCATATCATTTGAGATATGGGCTACTACCGCTCCATATTTCTCGTACCAGTATTTTGCTACAGCCATGTGCTCCTCTGCAGTAGGACAATCATTCCATTCACCCATTGGAATATAAGCGAAAACTTTCCAAGGTTCTTTTACTGGAACTTCCACAAGATAAACATGGCTTTCATCACTAATACCGAAATCATCTATAGGTGGGAGGTTTTCATCATTTCCGACTACTTTAACATTCCAATCTTCTTCATCATTCCATTCTTCTTTTACCGCTTCAAAGCGGTTGCAAAGGAATGTTTGGCCATCAACATGATTAGAGCTTAATACGCTTGATTTCCATATACTAAACTTTGCCTTATCGAACCACTCAGACTTTTCGTCAAGACTGTCATAAAAGCAATCATCTATTTCCAATAATATAGGGCAAAAGCCATTCGCTTTTCCTCTCTCATAGGCATCCAACCATAACTGCTTTATCTTATCAGGTTTACAATCTATATGGGTGATTTTGCAACCATGAAGGAACTCTTCAATTGGCATTAGCTGTGGTTCTTGTTTTTCTTGTTCTATCGTTTTCATATTTTGAAATGAAATTCGGTAAAGACGAATCAACTTGAAGAATCTCCATGCCAAAATTGCACAAACAATTATCGGTGTATAGAATTGGCTGTTACTCACAATTCGAACAATTAACAATGCTATACACAACGCAAGCAAGACTCCCCAGATAATCAGTTGCTTGCGTAGAATACGACACACACCGCACCAATCGTTAGCCTCAATGAGAGCATTCAGATCATTGCCCATTTTGTTTTCTGTCTTTTTCTTCCACCTATATGCCAAAGCTAAAGTAATGACAATGGCAAGTATTACGATAAACAATGTCTGTTGCATAATCATTATTTTTTATTGTATACAATTTTATTCCTTATATTTTCTTGTAACTCTTTCGTACTATTCTGTTTAAACAGGACATATATTCCACCAACAAATAAAATAAAGAAACTTATAATTCTCAAATAATAACCTATCGTCAACGTAAAATGGTGTATATTCCCCCAAGTGTCAGTTTCTGTTCTTGGACAAATAATCAAAAGGCTACTCAATATTATGGTGATGCAAATCCACAATACGAAGTGTTTTCTATTTCCCTTTATTAGATGCCTTATAGCAACAATGTATGTTATGTTTGAAAACCATGCTAAAGAATATATTTTCGGAAATATTCCCGGAAATACGAAACAAAACCAGCCAAAGAACAAGTCTAAAAAGCCATCACCATAACAAAGATTAGTTGCTTCATCATAATAATATGGTACGAACCCACAGGTTATAAGATAGCACAAAAAACTAAGTGCTATCACGCCTTTCTTTAATATGCGAGTATTCAATATTTTCATATACTATTCTATCTTTACAAGTAAGTTCTTTGTTGTTTCCGAATATTAACCTCAATAGCTGTTTGTGAACGAAGAACACTACTAAGCATAGCCACACCTTGCTATGTAAAAGCATAAGTTGAATAGCGGTTGCCGCCTCTTCCATTTGAGATCACAATTTGTGACCTCAAACATTCTTCTCTACTCAATTCAAAACGAAAATCATCGGGAAATCGCTCTATGTTACGCTTAACGGTTTGATTAAGCACCCTTGTCTCTACACCATATAACGTGGCTAAATCTTTATCAAGCATAACTTGTTGCCCTCTAATTACTTTTATTAGAGGTTCGATATTACCTGCGAGTTCATGGTTATCGCATTTTGTAACATCTATTTTGGACTGGTCGCAAATTGCGACTGGTTCTTTTTTATCTATGTTGTTTGCCATATTTCTATTATTTTGAGATCACAAATTGTGACCTTAAACGTGTTTTACCTATTATTGTATGCAAAGGTAGTGCTTTTAGCCTTTAAGCCACTATTGCACAACCCCTTTCTTTGAAAAGAACGTAAAATCAATAGTTTTATTGCTGTGATTGTACTTTTATTAACTAAAGTTTCCCACCCCAAAATAATAGGGTAAAAATAACCGTTTCTCGATAAAAAGTTGTATCTTTGTAATCGCTAAAGAACAAAATTGAAGAAGTTCCTCCAAGGGTGGAATATTCTTTCACACCAATAGCCAAGGACTTCTTGCGAGAAATCAGTTACGTCATAGAATGGGGGCAGCTGCATTTTGAGCAGATAGTGAAGGGTAGAAAATAATCATATATATACATTTATATTCTTTAACTAAACATTGTGCAGTCATCAAGCCTTTGATGTATCTATATCAAAATAGATAGTACGAAACAATTCGCTCATGGCTTCAAATATAACAACATTAGTAGAAAAAGCAAAACAAGGTGACGCTGACGCTTTCAGCACATTATACCAAATGTATTATCCTAAGATGAAAGGGATATGCATCAATATTCTTAGAGAGGACAAGGCTGGAGTTGACGACCTTGTCCAAGATGCTTTTATACTTGCGTTTGTTTCATTGAAAGACTTGAAGAATACTCATAGGTTTAGTCAATGGCTTACAAGTATCACTACTAACCTTGTATTGAAATATCAGGAGAAAGGTAAGAGATACGATTTCATTTCCTTGTCTGATATAGAGGATGAATTTAGTTCCGTATTGGAAGATGGCAACACTTCCAAGCAATCAATTCCGTATGAGGAAATTATGGCAGCAATAGACAGTTTGCCTGAAGGGTATAAGAAAATATTCAACATGTCTGTTTTGGAAGGCTTGTCTCATCAAGAAATCAGCGAATTACTTGATATTGCTCCACATAGTTCTTCCTCACAATTGTCAAGGGCAAAGGCAATGTTGCGAAACATATTGTCTCCAAGAGCTATGTTTATCATCGTATTGGCGTTGATAGTCATCCCTGTATATAGATATTTTACAGCAAAGAAAAAAATAGTTTCAGAAAATGATGTGAATATAGTTCGAACTCGAAAGCCTAATGAAGACATTACGCCTATACAAAAGAAGCCTAATGTTTCTGTTAGTAGAATACAAAACGCTATTTTGTGCTCTAATTATCGAAGTGTTCAACAGGGAAAGAACACTGTAATAACTGTTGGCGATTCGATTAAGGCAAGTCAAAATGTAATAGTCGAAATATCCGATTCTTTGCAGGATAACCAACATATTTGGGCTGATAACAAGCGAGATAGTATCATCACAAAAGATACTGTATATACACCTATTCCAAACGAGGAAAGATGGATTGCGGATGATACAAAGACGCACAAGAAAAGTAAATGGCAATTGCTTGCAACTGGTTCTTTGGGTACTACTCTTGCGCAAAATGTTTGTAAGATTATAACAAGTAGCGGTGATGATATTACGAGTGAACAACCTTCAAAAAAGATTTTTACTACATGGGAAGAGTATTCTGAATATCTACATCGCTTAACACCAACTGACCCAACGGCGGAAAATGTTGCAATGATGGATATTGCCGATAATAACAAGGGCAAAATTGAAGAGGTAGAACATCATGACAAACCTATAATATTAGGATTGGCTGTGAACAAGAGCATAGGAAAGCATTGGAGTTTAGAAACAGGACTCCAATACTCTTACTTGAAGTCATATTTTACTTTGGGTACTGGCAATTATCGTGTTGACAAGGAACAAAAGTTGCATTACATCGGTATCCCTGTCAAGCTCTCGTACCAATTCATGGCGTACAAGAAACTGTCGGCTTACGGTTCTGCAGGAGCAAGCATTCAGATACCATTGTCAGGAAAGACATATGCAGACTATGTAGTAGGAGGAAAGTCTGGCTATACAACGGATTGGAAGACAATACCTTCTATACAGTGGACTGTAAACACTAACATCGGAATACAATATCAATTTGCACCAAAGTTGACATTGTTTGTTGAGCCAACGCTGAATTGGTACATTCCGAATGGAAGCGAAGTCAAGAATACTTGGACAGAACGTCCATTTACATTGACTGTACCTTTCGGTATTAGGCTCTCTTGGTAAGAAAGTATCATTTTGCATGCAGTCTTTATGAATGATCTGTATCTATATATACAGAAAAGTCAAAAAATAAGATACATGCAAAAAAGACATACAGACAGAAAGATGTATTTCCGTGACTTGGAGATAACATCTAAGGAGTTTTACATCAGCTACTTGTCAGATTTTACGGAACTGACACCAAAGAGTAGAATCTTGGAGGTAGGCTGTGGTGAAGGAGGAAACTTAGTTCCCTTTGCACAGTTGGGCTGCAAAGTGACAGGTATGGATATTGCCGAATGCAGAATTAAAGAAGCCAAAGCATACTTTTCTGAAATCAGCAATCATGCCACATTTGTATGCAGTGATTTCATGCAATATCCTGTTCCATGTAATGAAGAGGATAAATATGACGTAATACTATTACATGATGTGATAGAACATGTTCCGACAAAAGAGCCATTTCTTGCACACCTAAGAAAGTTTATGAAAACAAAAGGCGTGCTGTTTGTCGGATTCCCCGCATGGCAAATGCCTTTTGGAGGACATCAACAGATTTGCAGAAGCAAACTTTGCTCACATCTGCCATTCATTCACTTGCTGCCAAACCCTTTATACCGATTGTTGCTAAAAACATGCAATGAAAAGAAAGGAACTATGAATGAGCTTATGAGCATAAAAGAATGCCGAACAAGTATAGAGTTGTTTGAAAGACTCATACACCAATGCGGCTTCTCGATAACAGACCAAAAACTTTGGTTTATCAATCCTCATTACAAGCAGAAGTTCCACCTTACCCCACGACTCTTGCCACATTGGGTCTGGAAGATGAAGTATATCAGAAATTTCTTTACCACTTCATGCTGGTATATATTGACCATAAGCCATAAATAGAACTTACGTTCTTTAGGCAACCATTAAATCTATGAAACAATAAATAAGATATACTTAACCATTTCGGAAAAGCAGACTCCCCCAGGCTTAACCACCATCGCAGAGAGCACTTTCGATGGTTGTAGTAAACTACAGGAAGTAAGAGTTCCTGGCACATTGGAGCGTATCGGTGACATGGCTTTCAACAATTGCAACAATTTGAACAACGTATATACTTATACCGTTCTCCCTATCAACATCGACCAGAATACGTTTACCAATTTCAAGGCTACTACCCTTTGGGTGCCATTTGGGATTATATTCTGTACTATTTTACATCATTTCCTTCTTAAACCAAAGCTCGAACACGCAGTCGGCAATGAAGATGCCATCCTTTTCCAGGGTGATCAATTCCTTGTCGATGAGGGCTTTCTTGATGCGGTCTATATTGGATTTGCTGCCCAGCGGATAGGTTTCTGTTACAGCCTGGGCGGTGAAACCTGAGTGGACGCCACTGCAGAGGAGGCGCAGAAAATTGAGTTGATAGGTGGTTAAGCCCTCGGTTTGCTGTACGAAAAGACCATGACGTTGTTGCAGCAAGGCGCTGATGCCGCTTTGCAAAGTTTCTTCGTTTACCTCTTTCTCGGTTTCTGCCATCACGTTCCAAGCTAGTTGCTGCACGTAGGAGGAATAGTTCTTTACGGTTTTACAGATTCTTGTAGCATATTCCTCAGATATTTTCTTTCCGTATTTCTCGAATCGGGAGCAGATGAAAGGCACCCAATATTCAGTAGGAATGCAATCCAAGTGCAGCATCTCGCCAAACATATAGAAAGGCATGCGTCGGTTTTGGAAAATGTTTTCCATCAGATGCTTCTTGCTTCCAAAGAAACAATATGATACATTCTGATGATGCTGCCAGGCGCCACGCAGTTTTTTCTGAACCGTAAGAGTATCAGGGAATTCTCCAATTTGCTGGAATTCGTCGATGCAGACCACCATGCGGATTCCCTTTTCCTGAGCGATTCTTTCCGGAAGATTCAGAATCTCTTCAGGGGAATAGTCCTTTGGTGTAATTCCCAGAGATAATGAATATTCGGATGTAGGATCTGGACTAAAGGAGATTTTTGGTGAAACTCTTACCAGGAACTGCTTGATGTTTTCTACTACTTGTTCCAGCTTATTACTCATAGATTTCATAATGGTTTCTGCAAAGCGATTGTAGAAATCATATTCGCTTCGGCAGTCATAGATGTCCATATACACCACTTTTATCTCTAGATTATCAATTTCGGATATTACCTTTTTGACGAGTGAAGTCTTGCCCATGCGTCGGGGAGAGATGAGAATGACGTTGATGCCATGCTCAAAGTCTGCCTTGATGCGCTTGGTTTCTTCTATTCGGTCGGTGAAGTTGTTTCCTGCAACCGACATACCATATACGAATGCCTTTTCCATTGTTTTTTTGCTTGATTACGGATGCAAAGATAAGCAAAAAAATGAAAGTTCACAAGGTTGTGGACCACAAACTTGTGAACTTTTAATATTATTTTGTAAATCAAGCATTTAAATGTGAGGAGAATTTACAGGCTAAGAGTCTGAGTGTGTTCTTTGTCTCATTAAATAAACAATTCATCCATCGTAATCTGTTTCTGTACGATGTCGCTATGTTTGTTCTGCTTCAATCCAAAAGAAGTAATCAATGTGAGGAGAAGCGATTTGGATGTTTTCGTCTCTTCTGTGAAGATACGCAGTTTCTCCAACAACTTCTCCTCATATTCCTTGCTGATTTCGAATTCGCTCTTGTAGAATTTCATCTCACAGATATTGATGGTTTCATCTTTCCGGTCTATCAGCAAGTCTATTTGAGTTCCCTTTTCGGTGTTGCTGCTTCGCCATGAGCAAACCAAGGTCTGTACTCCCGAAATTCCCAGGGCGTGCTTGATTTTGTCTATATGGTTTAGACAAAGCATCTCGAAAGACAAGCCAGCCCAAGTATGGTATAGCTGACTGTTCTGGGAGGATGACCAGAAACTGGAATCCTGATACTTGTTGTGCTTGATGAAACGGAAGTAGAAGAGTGTATAGAAATCTACTAACTGGAATAAGGTGTTTCGCTTTTGGCGAATGTCGGAAGTCATCTTGTTGGCTGTGTTGAATGGTTCATACAGACGGATGAATCCGCATTGTTCCAATTCTTCCAGTACTGTAGAGAAGGCTCCGTTATCTTTTCCTCCCGATGCCTTGACCAGTTCCTGTCGGGTCATACCCATTCCTTTGGTAGCAAGGGTAGTAACCACGGCGATATGGTCGGCTGATTTCTTAAACAAAGCTCTGTATAAGTCGTTGAACTCATCTTTCAGTTCTGCATTATCTGCGAAAAACAGCTGGTCGATGTTCTGTGCCAGACTTTTCGATTTATCCATCATTGACAGATAATAAGGTATTCCTCCCATAACCATATAGCATTCTGCTATCTGTTTTCGGCTGTAGCCGAAGTGGTAAGCCTTGAAGTATTCTTCGCATTCGTGCAGGGTGAATGGTTTTACAATCAGATGATGGGTCAGTCGGTTGTGCAAGCCACCACGATTGCGAATCAGGTTGTTGATCATCCAGGAGGTGGCGGATCCGCAAACGATGAGTTTGATGTCGTTGCGCAGTACAGCCCAGCTGTTCCAGAAGTTTTCCAGTGCAGGTATGAATCCCGATTTGGCGGTATCCATCCATGGCAATTCATCGATGAATATTACTTTCTTGCCTTCCGGAAGTGTTTCTATGTATTGTGACAGGGCATAGAATGCCAGCAGCCAGCTCTTGAATGTCTGCAGAGTGGTGGAATGGGTATATTTTTGCAGGGCAATGCTGAAGTTGACAAGCTGTTCGCCTTTGGCAACTCCGTTCATTCCTGTCATGAAGAAGGCAAAATGGTCTTCTACGGCTTTTCTGATGAGAAAAGTCTTGCCTACACGTCGTCTTCCATAGACGGCGATAAACTCTGATCTATCGGAGTTTATATATTCATTGAGCAGTTTGAGTTCTGCTTCTCTTCCTATCAGTCTCTGTTCCATATCTTTCGTTATTTTCTGCGCAAAGATATAAAAAAATCCCCATTAGCGCAAATTATTCGTGGATAATCTGCGCTAATGATGTGAAAAAGTACGTTAGCGCAGATTATCTGCGTCTTTGATTCTTCTACATGGTAAGAAAAATTGGCAGCAGGGATGCTTCCCGTCACGATGAATGGATTATATTGATAGTCATATCTTCTTCTTCAGTTATAATTATTTAGGTGCAAGGATAAGGCTAATATTTGGATAATGGTGGATGACTGAGATATAATTCTGTCAAATCTATGCTAAAATACTACGATTTGGCAAAATGGCGGAATGTTTTTAGGCTCTTGTCCCATCATCTATGAATACCGCCAATATTCTGACAACAAGGACAAGCAGACTGGAGGTTCACGCATAGGTGTGAACTGTTCTGTCGTTTGTTGTTGTGTAGGTCGCTTGGCGGTAACCGATAGATGTGACAAACTGAAGGAATGGTTGCATGCCTTTTACTTTTTACCTAAAAACGGAATAGCATTAGCCACCGCAACGATTACCATAACTAAAAAATATTAATTAAAACTTTTGACTATAATTGCTTCAATAGAAAATATTGCTGCTTCGCAACACTTTTTTGCCGTTTCGAATAAGGAGACGTTGTGTATAAAAACAAACTATTGTACTTTTGCAGCATAATAATAAGTTCTCAGGCAACTTGTCCTTTGAACGAACCCATAAATTGAAGCATAAAATGAAAAAGTTTGGATTTAGACATTTGATGTACGGATGGCTTGCTGTCGTAGCCCTTGTGCTGACTTCATGCGACTCTGAAAATGTGACACCGATCAATGACAAAACTTTGCCGGAGGCCATTGCCAAAGATTTCCACGAACGCTGCGAGGACTACACTATCAAACGCGTTTACACAGGTCCAGAGCCTTACTTCGATAGTGGAGCAATTGAAACGTTTGTTTCCTCTGAGGACAATGCGGGGAATGAGTGCGTGGTTGTATACGTTGACAATGCGTGGAACCGCACCGTGCGGATGCTCTCTGACATAGACCAGTTGCCCAGCTCGGTGCGATACCGGCTGCTCACGATAAACCAGGAGGCCAGAAACGATGAATTCTGGGAGATAAAGGAAGTGACACAGGCCAGCATAAACGGGACATACTATATTCTCTGCTATCTGCAGGACACTCCCAAGCTCAAGAATCTCGTCCACACACTTGTCATCGACAGCAAAGGAACGGTGGCCAAGGCATGCACATACAAACTGAACAACGCTGAATATATAGGTACGATTCCTGGCGATATGGAATGGATTACAGCGCACTACAAAGGCTCCGAAGTGCTTGGTTTTGTCAACGACAGCGGCGATGACAACTATCTCATCATGCACGACGGCGTGCTGAAGTCCGTATACTTCAAAACTTCCCGCAAGGGTACGACATGGAAAGAAACCTGTTACCCCTTGCCGAAAGGCACAACGGTACCAAGCAATGTATTGGAATCCTTACACGCTGACTACCCTGATTTCACCTATACTGAGGTCTCTATTGTTGAAACCCCTGACGGAATAGTCTACCTCTTTACCGATGGAAACAGCCCCGACCGTTTAGGGCATTATGTTGAAGCAAACTAAAGACAGAATGAAATCGTCTGAAGATTTGCCTTTATTTTTAAGGCGTTTTGGGGCCTTGAAGAGGGAGTGTTGCAAGCTACACAACCGATGAAAGAGGGAGTTAGAATAAA
>ENA-OOWC01000014-OOWC01000014.1-human-gut-metagenome-genome-assembly--contig:-NODE-14-length-35093-cov-4.110337_pt1 | contig 35093 bp, 35 predicted proteins | sample MGYA00241403_ERZ501313 | MGnify/ENA primary metagenome ERZ501313 (study PRJEB25962, sample SAMEA2042360) | human gut metagenome | biome: human gut; feature: human-associated habitat; material: faeces... | reverse complement strand
GTGTAGGGTGTATTCGGGGGCGTTGCCGTTGAAACGAGATGTCCAGGCAAACACGGTAATGCCTTGACACACACTGCCTTGTCGGCGCAATTTCTCGGTGCATCGCACGGCAAAGTTGGCTACGGCTTCTTCTATCACGTCTTTGTCGGAAATGCCTTTGTCGGAGAAACTGCGACTCGTGCAGATGCTCTTCTTCTGGGGCAGTTCGTCGATGCTGATACAGCTCTCGCCATTCAGTTCTTTCCAGGTTCTTACTGTGGTGATGTTGAAGTGGCTTCTCACCCAACTCTCTTTCTTGTCGGCAAACTGGGCTGCCGTATGTATTCCCATGTAGTCGAGTCGGCGGGCTGTCTGCCGGCCTATTCCCCATACGTCTTCTACGGGGAAGAGCGTGAGGGCCTTGTGGCGCCGTTCGTCGGTATCGATGATGCAGCATCCCTGGTAACCCTTGTATTTCTTGGCGAACTTGGAACCTATCTTGGCAAGTGTCTTGGTCTCGGCTATTCCTATCGAAATGGGGATGCCGACAGCCCGGAGTACGTCGCAGGAAATCCTTGCGCCATAGCGATGCAGGATGGGGTCGTCGACCGCTGCTGTCTGGTGGCGCTTGTTGTCGGAATCCTGTAAGAAGAATGCCTCTGCCATGGACTCGTCCACCACGAAGAAGCTCTCGTCGATGGAGTATTGGTCGATGTGTGGCGAATAATGGGAGAGCATCGACATCACTCTGTTTGACAGGGAGCCATAGAGGGTGTAGTTGCTCGAGAAGATGGCTACGCCTTCTGCCTCGAGCTTGTTCTTCACCTGATAGAAGGGGTCGCCCATCTTGTAGCCCAAGGCCTTGGCTTCTTCGGAACGGGCAATGACGCATCCGTCGTTGTTGCTCAGCACAACAACGGGCTTGCCTGTCAGGTCGGGGCGAAATACCCGCTCACACGAACAGTAGAAATTATTGCAATCTGCCAGACCTATCATTTCTTGTTCTTGTCGTGAAAAAGTGCTGCAAAATTAATAAAAAATATTCATATTCCCTTCCGTAATGGCTGAAACTTCAGAAAACTTACTTTTCTTCCTCCATTTGTGCGATGCGCCTGATGCTTCTGTTATGTTGGTTGATGATGAGCGGAACACGTTCCACCACCACCATGGATGTGTCGAGCCCCAAAGCCTTAGGCTCGTCAATGCCTATCTTGCCGATAAGGGCATAGATGGTCATCAGCAGGTTCTGTTGACGGTTGTCGGAACTCTCGGGGTAATATACGCGGTGGATGATGATGAAGCGGAAATCGCCAGAAATGCCGTTTTTGCGAAGTGAAGGATAGGTGCTTCTCAAATCCACCTTCCTGCTGGCCACAAGGTCTTCTATCACTTGTCGCAGATAGAGGCTCACCCTGGGCTCAATGCGGAAACCTATGCGCATGGTTATACTGTAGAGGGTGTCGGGAACCAGGGTCTCGCAACTGTACTCCAGCGTGTCAGGAGTATCTGCAAATTCCAGATTGATAAGCCAGTAATGGTCAGCACGCTTGGGCTGCTTGTTGATGATGGAATAGAGCAGCTTGTCGTCCACCGCACCTTCCTTGTTGGCGTGGTTCACATAAACCAGGTTGGATGCGTACTTGGGGATGCTCTCGTCGGCCTTGATATCGGAGATAATCTGATAATAATCATCCAGCGGTCTGGTACTGATGTATTGATGGCGGATCTTGATGGCGCGGACCCATACATACATCATCAGGAACAGGATTCCGCCAATAAGCATCGTACACCATCCTCCTGCGAGGAATTTTGACAGGTTGGCGGCAAGGAAAATGCCCTCGATAACGCAATATGCGCCCATAAAGAGCAGGATGAAGATGCGCGCCACACCCTTGGTGCGCAGATAGAAACCGAGCAGCAGGGTAGTCATCAGCATGGTGATGGTGATGGCGAGACCATAAGCTGCCTCCATGTGCGAGGAGTCGCGGAAGAGCAGGATGATGAGAACCACACCGATGTACATGGCGCGGTTGATTACCGGGATATAGAGCTGTCCCTTTACATGGGTAGGATGCTTGATTCGCATGCGTGGCCAGAAGTGCAGGTTCATGGCTTCGCTCAATATGGAGAAGGTGCCGCTGATAAGTGCCTGACTGGCAACGATTGCCGCCCCCGTGGCCATGATGATGGCAAAAATCAGCATGCTCTGGGGCATGATGGAAAAGAACGGATTCACGGAGGAGGCAGTCTGAATATGGTTCAGCACCCATGCTCCCTGACCCAGATAGTTGAGGATGAGCATGGCCTTTACGAAAAGCCAGCTGATGGTGATGTTCTTTCTGCCGCAATGTCCCAAGTCGGAGTAAAGTGCCTCAGCACCGGTGGTACAGAGAAACACGGCACCCAGAATCAGGAACCATTCTGGTGATTGCGTCAGCAGAACAATAGCGTAATAGGGATTGATGGCCTTCAGTATCATGGGGTAAGACGTGATGCTAAAGGTTCCCATCACGCCCAGCAGCAGGAACCATATCAGCATGAATACTCCGAACGACTTGCCAATACTCTCTGTGCCAAAGCGTTGCACAAAGAAGATGATGGTGATGATGCCCAGTGTGATGGGGATGACCGGCAGGTGGGGACTGATGCTTTCGAGTCCTTCGATGGCTGTGGTAACTGTGATGGCAGGGGTGATGATTCCATCTGCCAGCAAGGTGCTGGCGCCGATGATGGCCAATAAGTAAATCCACTTTCTTTTCATCTTGCGCAGCAGGGCGTAGAGGGCGAGAATGCCTCCTTCGCCATTGTTGTCGGCACGCAGCGCCACGCATACGTATTTGATGGTGGTCTGCAGGGTGAGTGTCCAAATGATGCACGACAATGCGCCCAGGATGGTGTTCTCGTTGATGGTTTCGCCTGTATGCAGGATAGCCTTCATCACATAGAGTGGGGATGTACCGATGTCTCCGAATACAATGCCTAATGTGATGAGCAATCCCAGGAAGCCTACTCGATGGTGGCAGGCTACTGAACTTTCTGAATTTTCTCTCATATAATCTTCTATAAATAATTAAATTGTTATCCTTTAGATTATCGCAATTTGCGTGCAAAGGTATGAACATGAGAGGTAAGATAGGATTTGTTTAACAAGATTTATCGGATTTAACATATATTGCAAGACATGTAAATGAAAAATCCCCACTAACTATCCGTGTCCTTCTCGGAATCGGAAAGTTAGTGGGGCTTATTAGATGAAGGTCATCACATTTTTTCGGGTGAACCTTTTGAAAACAATCCGTCAATATCGAGTTGTCTTATCAATCGATGTCGATTACCTGAAAATGCTTGTTGAAGGTCAAATCCAACCCATTTGCCAATTCCACTTCGTATTCATTCTTGTTCATTTCAATCTTCTTTACCGCTTGCGCTGGATAATTCTCCTTCAGGTAGTTTCTGATGGCCTGCGGAATCAGTTTGGCTGGCACTTTTCCCTGCTTGCACTCAATTTCAGTGAGATTTCCTTTTTTATCAAATTCCAGCTTCGTGCCATTCTGCAGAACCACATCATAGCTCTTGTTGATAACTCCCGATTCAATCGTTGCAAGCATTACCTTCTGACCATTGAAATGATTGCTGAGCAAGTTTTGGGCCTTTACCGGGAGTGCATTAATGGCGATAGGCTTGTCATTGCCCGCATTCGCTGCCATATTGCATGATAGCATGCAGCAAAAGGCAATCATCAAAATTCTTATTATTCTTTTCATAAGCCACAATATTAAAAGTTTATAATTTCTATTTGCGATGAATGTTTAAACATCCTATACTATATGTCCTATACTTTATGAATTAGACGCATACTATCCACAAAGGTTTAAGTAAAAATATTCTTCCTTGGAACCGTCCTCCCTGCGGCGACGATTTTGCGTGGAGCTTTGCCGGTTTCATAATCTATATATTTTTGTTACCCCATTACCACATCGAGCACCATCATCAGCACGAAACCTATGGCGAAGCCGATAGTGCTGAGATTGCTGTGCTGGCCGCTTGAGGCTTCAGGGATTAGCTCTTCCACCACTACGTAGAACATGGCTCCTGCTGCAAAGGCGAGCATGTAGGGTAGGGCTGGCATAATGAGAGAGGCAAGCAACAGTACGGCAATGGCTCCTATAGGCTCTACCACTCCGCTCAGCGAGCCTAACATAAAGGATTTCCATCGGCTGTTGCCTGCTGCCCGCATGGGCATAGAGATAATAGCGCCTTCGGGGATGTTCTGAATAGCTATGCCCAACGAAACGGAAATGGCAGCGGCTAACGAGATATGCGAAGCACCGTTTTCGGCTCCTGCAAACACCACGCCTACTGCCATTCCTTCGGGCAGGTTGTGGATGGTTACGGCAAGGGCAAGCATAGCTGTCTTTGACATGTGCGACTTGATGCCCTCGGGCTTGTCTGTGCCAATATGAAGGTGGGGCGTAAACTCGTCGATCAACAGTAGGAAACCGATGCCTAACAGAAAGCCTATGGCTGCCGGTACTACCGACCATACGCCGCTCTCTGCCTTCATCTCCATAGCAGGAATTAGCAAAGACCATACGGACGCTGCTACCATCACTCCAGAGGCAAAGCCCAACAATGTCTTTTGCAATCGCGCAGACATCTCGTCTTTCATTATGAATACGAAAGCCGAACCAAGCATCGTTCCCAATAGCGGAATCAGAAGTCCAATGATTATTGTTGCTGTCATTTCTGTCATAGTCTTTTATCTGTTAGTTATGATGCAAAGATACAATTTAGTTGTGAGTCGGGCAATACCTATAAGTGATGATTCTTTACTTTTCGTACAGTTCTATCCTTGCGATAATTTTCACTCACGATCTTCAAGCCAACACTTCTGTATAGAAATACTTAGATTGCTCATAGTCAGAGCAAATCACGGCTACGTGATGTATTTTGTTTAGTTTCATAGTATTTTATTTGATAAATTCTCTTACGAAATGCGGATTGTTCGCATCGCCTAATAGCGGAGCGTATTCAAAGCCTTCGTAATTGAAAGCAGAAAGTTCTTTGGGAGTGACGAGGCGGTTGTTAAGAATGAAGCGTACCATAGCTCCACGGCACGACTTTGCCCAAACAGCTTGCATCTTCAGTCTGCCGTCTTTCTGCCTCACATAGAAGAGAGGCTGTACGACCGTTACTTCTTTGCAAACCCTCTTCCAGTCGAACAGATGTTTATATTCCTCCGTGGATAGATGCAGGAGGATGCCGTCGTCTGCCTTCACGCTATCTATTAGCACATCCGTCAGCCGGTCTTTCCAGAACTGATGAATGGGCTTGTCGTTTGTGGCTTCTATCGTGACGCAATGCTCCATACGATAGGGCACAATGCCGTCCATAGGGCGAAGCAGACCATAGAGGAAACACGTTATCCAGAGATGCTTCTGGGCATACTCCAAAGCCTCGTCGCTCAAGGTGTCGGCACGCAGGTGCTTGTATGCCTGACCATTGTAGGCAAGCAGGGCAGGCATCTTCTCGGCTGCCATGAAGTTGTGGTATCGTTGCCAGTTCTCTGCCGCTATCTTCTTGCTGCAATCCAGCTGCCGAGCCAAATCCTCCACGTCCATCCTTGCCATTTCCGCAGCCAGAGTGTCTGCCACGGTCTGGAAGAGTGGGGTGGAGATGGGCTTTCTGTCCGCCTTGCCGAACATTATCTTGGCGTTTGCTAATAATATCTGCATGTTGTGTTTTGCTTGTAAATGTTTTTGTGCAAAGATACACCATTTATTTCGAAATAACCAACTTTTAGCGATATTTATCATGTAATTATCCGAACTTGCAAAAGTCCTGCTTGCGTCCTTTCAGAGGTCAGGCAGGTAGTTTCAAGCCCAGCGACAGGATGGTTTATGATGGATTGATGGCTTCAGCAGACGAGGTGATCATCCTTTCAGAATATTATTACACCCGATGTTTTCTTGACCGAGACGAGTTCATGGTTGAGAATGCGTCCCTTCTCATAGCTTTCTATGATGGGAGAGAGAAGGGTGGAACCTACTACACTTTCCAAAAAGCCAACTGTTTAGGCATTCTGGTTGTAAATATATATTGAATAACTCGCTAAATATCAAGCTTATGAATGAATTTATTGACATCATCGTTATCTACATCGTTTTCCGTGCCATCCTCGCCTTCCTGGGCGCATGGTGGCACGGAGACGGACGCAACGATTTCAGACGAGACTGATTACATCACGGCTGATTTGTGTCATAATTATTTACCATCCAATCTCTATATACATCTCGAATTATAGAGATAATCCCATACTTCCTGAGCAGGTCTTTTCAATCTGATGATGGGATCAATGAAAAATAACTTTCCATTTTCGTTGCAAAGAACATTGTCACTAAGATTCGAAATATCCGTTATTGCCAAATATTCATTACCATAGAAATACTTGTCTTCCTTAGTTAATCCCAATACATTTCGGAGATAGTCGTCTATCATTTTGTGGGTAGGAACTCTAAACATAGATGATATGTTCTTTTGCTGCAAGACGATTCTGATTCCTTTGATATCTTCTGAAATTCCGATGAACCTGTATCTGGTATTAGGAAATAACATGTTGTGTATCAGATGCTCGTAGATAATATCCTCCGGATGAGTTTGTTTTAAAGGAGCCTTGGAAAATGGAGATTTCATCTTTGTGAAGACACTTCCGTCCTTGCTCAAAAAGACAATACTTTCCCCTGTTGGAATCATCCGTCGATTGCCGAATTTATCCCAATCTGCCTTATCTATGTATAAGTTATTCTCCTTGGCAATACTGATCAACCTATTACATTCCTCTTCCTCAGCAGCTCGCGAGCTTTGCCTGATATTTCCATGTCGTTGAGGGGATATCCCAGTCTCAAACACTCGAATATCGCTTCGGTCGCTATTTGCCTGTATTTTTTGCTCACGTTCATAAGATACTGCAGAGCTGTTTGACCGTTTACCAAATATATAGTCGATAATTTTTCTTCCATAATTCTCCATTCTAATGATTTTTATGCAAATATATACCAATTATTTTGAAATAACCAATTTTTTAGCGAAATTTATCATATAAAAGTGAGCTCGTTTCTAATTGCCTCTTTATTCTGTAGGTTTCACCACAGCTCTCCACTCCATAAACTGCTTGGTGGTTTCTCCGTCGTGATGGTCGAGGAAGAGGCTGTGGGCGGTGTCGAGCGCAGCAATCTTCTGCATGTCCTCAGCATCGAGTTCGAAGTCGAAGAGGTTCAGATTCTCCTGCATTCGCTCCTTATGAACGGTCTTCGGGATGATGATTACGTCGCTCTGCAACAGCCAGCGCAAGGCTACCTGTGCGGTAGTCTTGCCATATTTCTCGCCAATCTGGGTGAGGGTAGGGTTGGTGAACAGTCCGTTCTTTTCTTCATAATTGTAAAATCTTATCGTTGTTATTTTATCTTGTTATATTCCTCATCGCTCACAGCCTCCTGCCACTCGTTGGATGTGTTCTCGCCAGGAATTTCAAAGGCGAGGTGGGCAAACCAGCTGTCTTTTGCGGCACCATGCCAATGCTTCACGTTGGCAGGAATGTGGATGACTGTGCCAGGGAGAATCTCCTGCGCAGGCTTTCCTTCCTCTTGATACCAGCCACGTCCGGCTACACCTACCAGCATTTGCCCGCCGCCCTTTGTGGCGTGGTGCGTGTGCCAGTTGTTGCGGCAACCAGGCTCAAAGGTTACGTTGAAGAAAGGTATCTGACTGTCAGATATTTTCGCAAGATAACTGTTGCCTTTGAAGTATTTGGCGTAAGCGGTGTTGGGTTCGCCAATAGGGAATATCATCTCGCGCTGGAAAGCAGCCTTGGCGTCTTCTCCTTTCACATCTTCGTTCCATACCTCCTTTGCCAGATTGAAGGCAGCCCATGCCTTTGGCCAACCTGCGTAGAAGGCGATGTGAGTGATAATTTCTGCTGCTTCTGAACGGGTAATTCCATTGTTCTTTGCCGACTGCAGGTGATATTTCAGCGAGCTGTCGGTGATTCCTTGGCTGATGAGCGAAGTGATTGTTACCAAACTGCGGTCGCGCAATGAAAGCAGGTCATTGCGGCTCCATACTTCTCCGAAGAGGATGTCGTCGTTGAGGTGGGCGAACTCCGGGGCAAACTCACCCAGCTGGGTGCGCCCTGCTGTCTGTACTATTTTCTGTTGTGCCATAATATTGAGTGAAATAGTCATTAATATGATGAATGATGTAATTTTTTTCATATTTTTAAATTCTTCTTAAGAAACTCTTCGATCTTGTCCCAAGGAATCATTCCTTTCCCACCACCATCGTATAGGTCGCAATGAGAGGCTCCTGGGATAATGAGCAGTTGTTTGTTGGCTGGAACTGGGTTGGGCTTTCTGGCGAAGTCGTAGCCTTCCGCTTTTCCATCCATCATATATCTGAAGGCACTCTCTCCGAAGTAACGGGAATGTGCTTTCTCTCCATGCACAATGAGGACAGCCGAACGGATTTCGTTGATGTAATAGAGGAAACGGGTGTTGGCGTAAGCCTGGCAGCCGGTGGCGCGCCAACCGTCGTTTGAGTTGCCCGAACGCTTGTGGTAGCCACGTGGTGTTTTGTAATAGGCATGATAGTCTTTTACAAACTGCGGTGCATTCTCCGGCAATGGGTCAACCACGCCGCCAGCCATAGTGAATGTTCTGTTCTTGAGGTCGGCCGTGCGAGCTTCTGCCCATGCCTTTCGTGCCAAATATCGCTTTTCTTCGCTGTCATCTGCGTCAAAGTACCCATTTCCGCTTACTCGACTCATGTCGTACATGGTTATTGCCGCAGTTGCCTTGATGCGAGGGTCTTGAGCTGCAGCATTCAGAGCGATTCCGCCCCAACCGCAAATGCCGATGATGGCGATTCGCCCTGCATCAACATCATTTCGCATGCAGAGGTAATCTACAGCTGCCAGAAAGTCTTCCGTATTGATGTCGGGAGAAGCCGTACGACGAGGTTCGCCCGAAGATTCACCTGTAAACGAAGGGTCGAAAGCGATGGTGATGAATCCACGCTCTGCCATGGTCTGTGCATAGAGACCTGAACATTGCTCCTTGACGGCCCCGAAAGGACCGCTCACGGCAATGGCAGGCAACTTTCCTTCAGCGTTCTTCGGAATATAGAGGTCGGCTGCAAGAGTAAGACCATATTGGGTCTTGAATGTCACTTTCTCATGATTTACCTTCTCGCTTTTAGGAAAAGTCTTGTCCCATTCCTGTACTGATTTTGTCTCTTTGTCCATAATTTCTGCTTTTACTTTTATTTGATTTCCTGCACAAAAAATGAGTGCTATTGCTATAAATGTGAATAATCTGTTCATGTTAAAACCTTTTTGTTTGACAATTAAAAACTGGTGCAAAGATACGCACATTCTTCTAAAGAGCCTATACCTGGTTTTCGGAAGTTATTACCTTTATCGGAGATTCTTATCCAATTCATTTAATGATCTGTTTATCCGAAGCATCAGGCAGGATTTCTTTCAGATGCTCGAAAATCCTCTGATAAGATTCCTGGGGAGTGCGGTTGCATTGGCAAGCCTCCTGGGCGCAACGGGCAATCATCCTGCTTACGCACCCCTGCTCAAGGCTATGTGGGCTGCCGATGAACGAGACGATGTGTTTGCTTCTGTATGTTATTGTCCGATAACAGATTTAGACCATGCCGACATGGCCTATGAGTGGTTGTATGGCAATACGGAAAGCCGTAAGAGTCTGTCTGCCAGCAAGCAGGCTTTATCTCAGAAACTTGCAGCCCAGTTCCCTTCCTACATCAATTTCTTAGGACTGAAGAAGGCAGATGGCACGGCTCTTGATGCAGACAACTATCTTGATTACATCAAGCAGATTCTCATCAAGAGTTCTCAGGAGGCAAAAGATGCTGGTGCAGATATTCCAGATTCTGTGGGGTTCAGTTACAGCAGTATGGCCGCATTCCAGGCACCTGTCAATGGTCAGAGTAGCAAGAGGCATCGACCAGGAATGGGGGATAAAAAGCCGCAGAGACTGCCTTTTCCGTCTCCATCAATCTGGCTACCAAACTGCAGAACACGGGAAAGGACGTTGGCTTCAAGCTTCCTTGGAACCGTCCTCACAGCGGCAACTATGCCTTGAACGAACTGTTTGCCAGGTTAGCAGAAATCTTATAAAAAGAATTGAGTCTATTTCGATAGTCGTAAATACTTAATTGAAACGAAAAATGATCAAGTTAATGAATATCTACTTTCCACGGAGCCATGCAGAGCCTCTAAGTCAGAGCCCCCGATGGTAATCTTGTGGAAATGAGCCACCATCTGCCTACGCAGTTTTGCGATACTCGCTTGGAGTCTTCCCCGTCTGCGCCTTGAAAAAGCGGACGAAGTGCTGGGGATACTCAAAGCCCAGATGCTGGCTGACTTGCGTTATGCTGAGGGTTTCATCATCAAGCAGTTGGCGGGAAAACGAAAGCAGACGGTCGTTGATCATACTCTTGGCGGTTCTGCCAGTCTCAGTCTTGACCAATTCACCGAAATATTTAGGCGAATAGCAGCATTTGTCGGCAAAGTAGGCTACGGTAGGCAGCCCTTCCTGCTCCGCTTTCCGGGCAATGTATTCATCGAGCAGAGAGATGAACTTCTTTACCACCGAATGATTGATCTCCTCGCGTGTGATAAACTGGCGGTCGTAGAAGCGCAGACAGTAGTTCAGCAGCAACTCGATGTTTGAAACAATGAGTTCACGCGAATGCTTGTCTATAGGATGCTGCAGTTCCTGCTTAATCATTGAGAGCACATCACGGAAGATGTTTACCTCGGCAGTGGATAAGTGTAATGCTTCGTTGCTTGTATAGTCGAAAAACTCATAGCGGGAGATGTTCTTGCCAAGCTGGGTGCGGTTGAGCAACTCGGGATGGAAAGCCAATACCGTATATTTGGCAAACGGAACTCCAGGAATGGGTTCAACCTTAATCGACTGTCCTGGAGCAAACGAGGTTACGGTCATCTCGTCAAAATCATATTCTGTTCTGCCGTATGACAATTTGCAGCCCTTGTTTTCCTTCAGAAAGAGGGCGTAAAGTCCGTAGTGATGCACAGCCTCCTGTATAGGAGAGGTGTTTTCTACACGCACAACGCTTACCAGGGGATGAAGCGTTTTCACCCCAATGTAGTCGTTGAACTCCTGTATCGTATTAAAGAATAATTCCTTCATAATCCTATGCCTTTTAATCTTCTGCAAAGATACGTACATTCTCCAAAAAAGCTTATACCTGGTTTTCGGAAGATATTACCATTATCGGAGATTTATTCCATTCTGCCATATTTCATTTCCACGCCTTCTTTATCATATTGCTTGCGCTTGCCGGTTGGTGGCTCGGTAAGTGTGATGCGAACAACGGCCGTGCGCGAAAGGGAACGGGCGATGCTCTGGTCGAAAGCATCCATGTGTTGAGGAAGGAAACATTCACAGATTAGTCGGAGACCATGAATCTTCTCTGCTTCATCTGTTACTATTTCTGCCTTACCGAATGCAATGGCTGATTTGAATTGCAGGGTGAAACTGCCGTCTTTCGGACCAACCGTAGGCGCACAACGGGTTACGGCTGAAAGGCAAACCTCTGGATGAGTCTTGATTGCCTCCAACTTCTTGCCTTCCAAGGCACCATGAAAATACCAATTCACATTATCATCAGATGCCAGCGACAGCGGTAAACCATAAGGCTTGCCGTCTTCGTCAATAAAACTGACAGTTATATACGGAGCCTTGTGCATTACTTCCAATGCCCACTCACTATCCATTGCTCTTGATTCTTTTCTCATTTTTATCCTATTATTTTACATCTGTTATACTAAACACTTTTACCATATCAGAAAAAATACATCTTTCTTGCTATATATATGATCATTTGATATTACTTCTAATGTCTTGATTTGGCTCTGGTTCCGCAGCCATCATTGGCTGTTCCTCAGGAAGTATGTATCTACTGCTGATGTGGAGACCAGAATCATTGTTCGCTTCTATCTCTCCACGCAGTCGTTCTTTCAATTTGGTGTTTCTGTTGATTACCGTCAGATTACGTATTGCATAAGCGAGCGCTTTGGGCTGGCCGATAAGCACACAGATTTTTTTAGCTCTCGTAATGCCTGTATAGATGAGGTTGCGCTGAAGCATCACAAAATGAGTCATCAAAACTGGGATTACCACGATCGGATATTCTGAACCTTGCGATTTATGAATGGTAGAAGCATAGGCCAATGTTAGCTCATCAAGCTCTGTTGCTTCATATTCCACCAGATTGTTGTCAAAGTTGACACATAGTGTGCGGTCTTCTATGTTGACTTTTTCTACAGTTCCGATGTCACCATTGTACACATTCTTGTCGTAATTGTTACGTATTTGCATCACACGGTCGCCCAACTTATAGGTTGTACCACCACGGCTTATGCCCAATGTAGTTGTATTGAGTGCTTGCTGTAGCATCATGTTCAGGTTGGCTGCACCTACCACACTTCTTTGCATCGGCGTAAGTACCTGGATGTTGCTTAAAGGCTGATTGTAAGCCTTTGGCAAGCGATACTTCACAAGTTTTACTATTTCTTCAGCCACTTGTTCCGGGTCTTCATTCTTGATGAAGAAGAAGTCGGTGTGCTTGCCGTTGCTCGTATCTGGATAATGCCCTTGGTTGATGGCATGGGCACTCATGACGATCCTACTGGATTGAGCTTGCCGGAAGATGCGGGTTAGTCGAACTACGGGAATCTTCTCGGAGTCAATAATGTCACGCAAAACATTGCCAGCTCCAACACTTGGCAACTGGTCAATATCACCCACGAGCACTAAGCGCATGTGTTCGGGAATAGCCTTCATTAGATTATACATCAATATGATGTCAATCATAGAACACTCATCCACAATCAGCGCATCACCTTCCAGAGGGTTCTCCTCATTTCGTTTGTAACCATCTTGTGGATTAAACTCCAATAGTCTATGAATGGTCTTGGCTTCCATATTGGTAGCTTCGCTCATTCGCTTGGACGCACGGCCAGTAGGTGCTGCAAGCAAAATCCTCATTCCTGCCGTTTTATACGCAGTAATAATACCTTGCGTAGTTGTGGTCTTACCTGTACCAGGACCGCCAGTCAGTACCATCATTTTCGAGCGGATCGCTTGTTGGATGGCAGCAATTTGAACCTCGTCATATACTATACCAGAGACCTTTTCAATGGCTTTAATATCAGCCTTTAATCTGAGGTTATTTGCTCCTTGACTATTTATTAAGGTCAAGAGTTTCTTTGCCGTTCCACGTTCAGAATGATAGAATGGAGGCAGATATATAGCTTCATTCTCACGGATGAGATCTTCCGAAGCAATCATCTCTGAACTGGCTTGTCTGATGGGTTCTTCGTCTGCTTCAAGCAGTTTCTTGGCTGCTTCTATAAGCTGCTCTTCTATAGCATATACATGTCCTTCGTTGGAAAGTTCATTCAATGTATAACCTATACCACTTTTGCAACGTCTCAAATCGTTTTTCTCGTAGCCCATCTTAGAGGCAATACCATCAGCGGTTTTAAATCCGATGCCCCAAATATCATCTGCAAGGCGATAAGGATTCTCTTTCACGTTCTCGATGCTTTCCTTGCCGTACTGGCGATATATTTTGGCGGCATAAGCAGTACTTACTCCGTATTGTTGCAGGAAAATCATTACATTCTTGATGTCCTTCTGTTTCTCCCAACTGTCTCGGATTTTCTCTACACGCTTCTTACCGATGCCAGCCACTTCATATAGTCGTTCGATGTCATCTTCAATTACCTCGATTGTATCAGTACCGAACCTCTCAACTATCAGATGAGCATACTTCGGACCAATGCCTTTCACCAGTCCGCTTCCCAAATATTTCTCTATGCCATATACAGTTGCAGGCATCACTTCTTCCCACGTTTCGCATACGAATTGACGTCCGTATCGCTTATCTACTTTCCAGTCACCATTACACAATAGTACAGCCCCCACTGGTACATCCAGCAGGTTGCCCACCAAGGTAACAAGGTCTGAATAATCCTTGACCTTAACCCTCATCACGGAATATCCATTCTCCTGATTTTGGTAGGTAATGTGTTCTACTACGCAACGTATCTTTATCATTTATTTTATGTCTATCTCTGTGAAACGATTAAAAGTTCTGCCGTCCCTCGTAACTTTCCCGAAGAACATATTTTCCGGTCTTACCCAATAGGCTTGGTCTCCATAGAGAGCCTGATAAACCACCATGCGCTCCTGAGTCTCGGAGTCGAAGGCAGAATGGATGAACTTGTATTTGCCGCCCTTAAAGTGCTGGAAATATCTTTCTTCCTTTGCCGAAAACTCCATCAGCATTTTCTGGGCAAGGGGAGCATACCAGGTCTTCACCTCCTGCTCAGTAGGCGTATGACCGCCAGGGAAATGGAAGGCTTGATTGTAATGCTGCAGGAAGAGAGGGGAGAAGTGAGCCAGGGTGTCCTGCTCACCAAAAAGTCCCCACACACGATCCTTATAATAGGGGTTGCAATGGTCAAACTGCACGGCTTCGAGCTCCGCAAACTCCTCTATCAGCGCCTCGTCAATCACAAGTTGCTGATTTCCGTCCCTTCTCGGAGCCTTGTATTCATGCTCGCCGATTCGCTCCTTCAGAAACTCCGTCATCATGAAATACGGATTGCCCAGCAGGGCAGGAATGCCCACCACCGGAGCCAGCATCTGGGCGAGGAAAGAGCCGCAACTGTTGCCCAGAAGCAAGTCGGGCTGTTCCCGGTCGATGATGGAGCGAATCTCCTTCAGTGCCTCCTTGGGGTGCAATGGGAGGTCGGGAGTCAGCACCACCGCCGTCCCCTCAAACGCCTCTTTCAAGGCTCTCGCCATCGGACAACTGCCCGTAGCGAAGAATCCGTGTAGGAATAATATCTTTTTCATGCTCAAATCATTTGATAATGATGCGCCTGTAATATAGGAGGATAAGCAATGCTCAACGCCCATATTGGCGCAATATATCTGCAAAAATACAAAAAAAATCAAAAAAAATGATTTTATGGATGGATTTTGTTTGCAGGGCTAACTTGATTTAACTTTATTTGTAAGCAAGGGGATAACGAGGACGTCTTTAGTGTTATCTTGGGTTCCAAGTACATAGTTTCTCTTCATCTCACTCTTCACCTCATTCTTAACCTCAATTTCAACCTCACTTTCTGTAATCTTCTATTTTTTTTCGATTATTAGCAATGCTATCATCAGTTTTCTATGTACTGCGTTTCTGGGTATTTGTCTGAGTGCTTGTTTTGGCAATATTGTTGACTTTCAGAATATATTTAGCGTATTTTTCGAAAAAGATTGAGAACATAATAAAGCCCCCGATACCAAGGTACCGAGGGCAAGCCTATCTGTCACGTCCAGCCTCTGGAAGAGGCAAACACGAACTTAATCGCACACAACAACGATAGGCTTCCGCTTAGAATGTCCAGCCTCAGTGAAGAGACAAAAACTAACTTAATAGCACATAACAACAGCGGTTTAATCTTTACGTTCCTTTCAAAGAAAAACTTACTTTGCGAAAGGTCCTTTTCCTCCATGCTCTTTAAGATATTTTCGTGAACGTTCCATCATTCTGTCAATATCCTCAAACGAGAAAAGCAATTTTCTCCTTTGTGGATTTCTCTCATTCTCTTCTGCCTCACGTATAAAACGTTCTGCGTCTTCACCTGTCAATACAGGTGTGCTTTTTATTTCTAATGCCATAATTTTACGAAAGAATTATTTCTGCAACAAGCAGCAATACACAAGAGCTCACAGAAAGAAATATGGGAGCTTTTTACATCCTGCATTCTTCTGACTCTTCGTATTACTTCTATTGCACCGATGATAGCAACTATACCTGTTAAAAAGAAACATCAGTAACTCCATAATTGTTTGATTTTAATATTGTAATTGCCGACAAAGGTACAAAGAATACGTGAGATAGCCAAACTTTTTAAGAAAATCATACTTCTCAGTGCCTGTTTCCCTGATGAAGGTCTCCCTTCGGTTGCGGATGCGGTTGTCCTCTTCTTCTGTAATAACGTAAGGGGCGCTGGATTATTGCATCGTCTTGATAAGTGATAAAATCAATATATTCTGATATGTTTCTTTCTTTTTGCATAAATAACATTAAAAATCATACTTCTTATAAATGATTAGGGGCGATTTTCATCAGAAACGGAAAAGATATGGATGAGAATAATGTGCCTGAAATTCGTCCGACATTCGAAGAAGTTCGGAAAGTGGATGATAACGGGAAAGAATACTGGAGTTCACATGAACTTTTTAATGCGATGATTCTATTGATATTAAAAGCCTCAAACATATATAAAAACGAGATTTAACGCCGAAATCTGCAAAATAATTACAAATATCTGGGTTAAAACGGTTTTTTTTGTGGTGTGTCAGAGGTAATTTTATAGTTGAAAATCCTGCATAAAAGCTGGATGAAATCCAACTTTTTCTCGCCATGTCAGAGCAGAAGCCAAGCATTTGGCTAAAAAGAAAAAGTTGGATTCTCCCGGCAAGGAAACTCCAACTCTTTCGTATTATCTTTATTCTCTGTGGGGCACGCTGCTACGATGCCCGATAGAAATAACTATGCGAATAATGATGTGGGAATCCTTAAAACATTCACTTTTGGTGTTATTGAGTTTCCCTCAGTTCTTCTATGAGATTTTCAAGAATATAATCATCGCTCATAAGCTGTAAACCATATTTGGGGTCAGACAGTTGCTGGTACACCTTAGTAGTGTAAAACAAGTTGAGTGCCCTTTCTGCATCAATATGCAGAGCTTCTGCAAGCATCATTATTATTCGGCTTTGTTTGCGCCATAATACAGAATCTCTCATAGTCAATCCTCCTTTTCTATTTGTTCTGACGAAACAAACGACAGATAGTTGTCAACAATCTCTTGGTTCAATATGCAGAGTTGATGATTTACAGCCTTGTATTTCAATTGTCCTAGGGCTTGCTCGGCTGTAATGACATTGTTCTCGTAGTCTTCTACAGTATCAATGACATTATCGTTGGCAACGCCACCTTCCACGATGTCATACATGGTTTGCTTTGTACCTCCTTTACGGCAATCAACTACATATTCCAGCCATTCAAGATTGTAACTGTCGAAGATTTTAATGCGATAATCTTTACTCTTTACCGCATCGTAATCAAATGAATATATAGACAATGTCGGTAGGGCGTTACGTCCTTTTCTTTCAGCAATAGTCTTTGCCCATGACGAAGCCTGTTTGCGCAATTTGGTAAGGTAGAAGCCTTGCCCAAAGTCCACCTTCTTTCTTCCTAATTTAACAAGTGGTTTTCCAACTTGTATATAAGAGCCATGATATAGTGTAATCATACTTCTTTCTCCCAGTTCAATAAAGTTTCACTAATGTCGTCTGCCACCCAGTCAAGGCTTTGTGTATGAAGGTCTTCATACCTTTTTATCAGCCTACGGTGAATCAGTCCCTGCTTCTGCAGGCGGTCGTGCATCTCCTTTCCTGAAACACCCAATTTACGTGCTCCACTCTCTATTGCCATAACGGCGAAGTGAATATGTCTGTATGTTTCGTTGTCTGTATATGCCATAATTCTATATTCCGTTTATGATAGTTTCTTTATGCTCAACCTCCATATTGGCACATTATATCTGCAAAAATACAAAAAATATTCAGAAATGTGATTTTATAAATGAATTTTGTTTGCAGAGCTAACATGATTTAACCTTATTCTTAATATAGAGGAGCATTGAGGGACAACTTGGGGGATATCTTGAATAACCAGAAATCCTTAATGTCCTTAATGACCGTGACCTTAATGACCGGAAAACGCCCCTAAATATTTATTTATTTTTCTGGTGAAACTCCTTCCTTGTCTTAGCCATTGCTGCCGTAGCCCTATCGTGGGTCTCTATCAGCAGTGGACTCTTGTGATATTTCACAATCTTGACCCCGACTGAGTTGTGCCTTTTCTTTTCCTCGATGCATCGAATGATCAAGTCGGAGTTGGCTCTCGCCTTCCTCCCTCGCGACTCGGCAGAGATTGCAAGCGAGTTTGCATCTTTGCTCTCGCTGCTCGTTCGGTTGGCTGATTTAGCCGTTGGAGCCTTGTCAAAGTTCTGAATATAGGCGGCATTGGTCAGGAAGAGAATGTCGGAACCTTCCGGTATTTCCTGCATTACCTTCACCATGAGGGTTAGCATCATGCGGAACTCTGTGGTGTGTAGGTCGCTGATTACATCACGACTGATGATGTTGCCGTTATGTTGACCTTTGGTCTTCTTCTGTCGCGACTCGGCAGAGTTCAAACAAGTTTGACTCTGCTCTCGCTGCTCCATCAGTTCAATCACAACAGCAGCACCACCAGCTCGCTCTTTATGACCATAATCACATGAGCCACCTATCCAAACGTAATATGTAGAAGTATCTTGTGTCATAATTATTTTATCTTCAATGTCCGCAGATATTCCTTCTGCTCGGGCGTGATTCTGTAGCTCTCGATGGCCTTCTGGATGGTCTTGTTGTGCGTCCAGGGAGCAAGGCGGCGTTGCTCGATGTAGGGAATTGCCTGTCCCATTGCTTGGCAAGGGCGGTGGCAAAGAACCAGGCTACCATCATCTTTACGTAATACTCTTCGCTCCTTACTGATGCTGGGATTTCAAGATATTCAGCCTTGAAGTCTTTATCCAGATAATGAGACATAAGTGTCTCTATTCCAAAACGACAAGTATAGACGTGTGACGATTTACTCCAAGTCTTGATTTTTGCCAATAGTTCCTCCTTGTGTTTGGCAAACACCTTCGGAGACATGATGTCGCAAACAGCCCAGTTGTCCACGAATGGCAGGAATCTGTCAGTAAGACGAATGCATTCCTCGTAGTCTTTTACCTCGGAAATGAGGAGACCGTGAAGCATGTTCTCATCGTAGTATTCATGAGGAAGCTGCTGAAAAAATTCCTCGCATTCTGTCTCCTTTGTAAATTCTTTTGCGAACTTGCGAAGCACAGGCACACGAATGCCTATGAAACTCTCTACAGGCACTCCCGGTGTCAGTTTGGTCTGGAAAGCAGCATACTGCTTATCCTGCATGGCGAACAGTCTTTCTTGAAGTGAAGTCATTTTTATCCTATTAATTTTATAATCTGTTTATCCGAAGCATCAGGCAGGATTTCTTTCAGATGCTCGAAAATTCTCTGATAAGATTCCTGGGGAGTGCGATTGCATTGGCAAGCCTCCCTGCCATAGAGGTCTTCGGGTGTGTTGAGCAGCGACCATCCCCAGCCATATTCATGATTGTGCTTGTCGCGAGGGTAGATGAAATCCTCGGTCACGATGTAAGTCGCCATTTCCAGTCGGGTGAGATAACCGTCAAACTTGCTTCTCATTCCCTTTCCTGTAAAACCGCAGGCTGCCCGAAGTTCTCTCGTGATGAGACTGCCGGTAGATTGAAGTGTACTGAGAATGACTCCTTCTATTGATTCTTCATCTGGACGAGGGTATTTGCTTCTTCTGTAATTGCAGAAGTCCGGCCACCATTCCTCGCTGATGAATCCCGCTTTCTTGTTAAAGAACTTTCCGTACATACATGGCATTTCCTGCACAATCTCGCCCTTCCATTTCCATAGCGGCCAGTCCCAACCGCCTTCAGGAAGTCTTACGTAACCGCAGTCTTCCGCCACGATGTCTTCGGCAGAGAATCCTTCAATGCCGCTATCAAGGAGAGGGAGGAAGCCGATCTGCTGAATCAGCTCCATCATGCCTGTTGCTGAATATATTTCTTGAAAATTCATGTTCATTTTATATTTTATCCTTTGTACTTAAACACTTTAACCATATCCTTGTCGCCACCCACAAGCTGGCTGCATCGGTTCAGCATTCCGGTGTCAGAGAAACCGCATTTCTCCATGACCTTTCCTGATGCTGAATTTCCGGTGAAATGATCTGTCTAGATGTTTTCTAAATGTTTCTTTCATTCAAATCTGATCATTTTTGCAAGTTCCATAAAATAGTCATTCGACCAAATATCCAACTCTTTGGGATTCCTGACAAAAGGCAATACGTCTGCCTTTATTTGATTCATGTCTGCCGTGGCAAGTCTTTCATTCAGTTTTTGAAGGAACGTCTCCTTGTCAAGCTCTTCGTGATTGAACTGTAAGGCTCTTTCGCACAAGTGAGTAAAGTCAAGAGGAACATTGTGGCGAACATACCATTCGAAGTCATACCAATCACGTCCCTTAACTCTGTTCTTCCAGGCACGATACACCAGTGCATGCATTTTTCCTGCAAAGAGGGCTGGCAAAGTGAAACATCGTGTCATGAAAGATTGGGGGAGCAGAAGCAACTTCTGTTCTGTTTGGAATTTCAAAGGAGGTTGAGTATCAACTTCAATCTTGATCTTAACAGATTTCTCAGTTTGGAATGTAATATCATATACATCAGTGTTGTCTTTCAGAAAGGCAGACTCCACTTTGCCAAAGTTCTTTTTGTCCTTCTTTCTGATCTCAACCTCTCTACCCACCATAGCGAATTGGTCAATGATGGGCTGAAAATAATGTGTAAAATCAAAGTTTTCATTCGGAGCAAGCAGGGAAAAATCCATATCCTCAGAGAAACGATGCAATCCATGGAATATACGCAGACATGTTCCACCATAGAAAGCTGCCTCGTTGAAAAAGCCACCATTGTAAAGACCAGAAAGAATAATCTGCTGGTTGACCTCAAAGATAGCATTGCGCTTTTGCAGCTCGGTCGTTATGTCATAGCTCGAAAGCATTTGATTGAATATCTCGTTTGTATTCATTTCCTTAAATATTTAATTAGAGTTTCTATGGATTTAGACTTTTTTCCAACCTGAGCATATCGCTCAAATATACTTATGTCCATATTCCTGAAATCATCTGTTTCCATTCGGATGTCCTCCTCCAAATAGTTCTCTACATCCTTCAGGTAACGTAAATTAACCTTCGGAGAATTTGCGATTAAGTCACAGAGAGCTTTTTCTGGTGTTGCCATCAGAAAGGCGTAACTCTGCATATTGATGCTTGTAATCCCTATTGAAAAGGCTTCTCTTGACATGTTCTTATACTCAAAACGCCCGACAGGAGTATCAAAACTACGGGAGTGCTTTAGTGTCATAGACTGAGTAGTATAAACAGCTTCTGGTATTAATCCATAATAACGTAAGGCTGTCTGCATAGACACATACGAAGGAGCATAAAGATGATTGGCTATCAGTTCTGTGGATAGAGCAACACGAGACACATTTGGGGCTACCACATAAAGCCCCTTCTTGAGTCGGATAATTTTATGAGCCGCCTCAAGACTGCGTACTTTCTGATTCCCTGCTTCAATGTTTGTAAACAATGAAGCTATAGCTGAAGTACTGACTGGTATGTTACCTATATGTTCTAAATCCATTATCATGGTGCAAAAATAGTAAAATTTGGAATAGAAAATGAACTTTTGCTTGCTTTTCTGTTCTATTTTTGACTATTTTAACAAGTTGCTTAGTTAGACCGCTAAACATTGATGCAGAAATCAGTCTACATACTCCGAGTCTGAATAGTGCTCCTGTTCCATAGCATTCTCATTGCCCACATCAGTATAGCCGTATCGCCCATGTCGTGTCGTTATGGAAGAATGTGCGGATAATCTCCCGGCTTCCTCTTCAGACTTATGTGCCGGCCATCCAGCACGGGTCCTACGTCAGGGTTTGAGGCGTACTTGAAGAGCGCCTCAGCATCCGATTCCTGCCAATGGCGAAGTAAAATTCTTTCTGTTTCCATCAGATTATTTCAATGAAATTCTTCGTTCTTTATTTTATTATTATCCATTCATTCAGTTTATCCTCTCTGATAATCTTCGGCTGAGCCTTGCCAGCGAGAATGAGAATCTTTTTACCATTACGATAAATATGAAGCTGTCGTGAGCGAACCACGGCTGTCAACTCCTCATCGTTCTGCATGGCTTGCCAGATAGGATAATATACTCCCTCAGGTTCAAACAACTTCTTTTGAAGATGCGAACAGAGGTTTGTTGTATCAATAGTCATTTATTTTTTCTTTATCGTTTCATTAAATGTATTCCATTGCTTCTCAAATGACAAATCCTTTTCTATCGAATCAAAATAACTGATGTTGAGATTTTTCTCCCAAGGATTCCAGTTGCCGCAAATTCTGCCATCATGGGCGATAACAGGAAAGAAAATGCCATTATTAGTGTATGCAGACGGCATTTGATGTGGATGGATTACTAATTCCCGGCTTTTATAACCAATCAGATATTCATCAAAGGGAGCTATCAGATGAGTCTTTCCTCTTCTGAATCCACGTGTTCGACATGATTCATGCAGGTAGAACTGATAGTCTTTCCATTTTTCAACCCTCAGTTCTGAACCAAGCAACTCAATGCCTCGTTGGCAATCAGAAGTGCTCAGTCCTGACCACCAGACATAATCTTCGAATGTGGCTGGCGAATGGCTCTGAAAATATTTTCTTGCCAGAAGCATCAGCATTTCATCACGTTCCAGCCTGGCTGTTCTTGGAACCTTCTTTTCTGTGAGACTGTATGTCGCCTTTGTAGGAAGAAGATTGCCGCTGCAGAAAGTACCGTTCAATTCGTTAAAGCGAATGTGGTAGGATAGGCGATGTTTGTCCATGATGATGCCCTTTTCGAGCAAAGCCTCGTTCAGGTCTTTGCTTGTTACAGACTGCATCTCATCGGTTTTTTGAACAAATATCTCGTGAATCAGATTGAGCTCAGAATCATCGATGCTGATTTTATTACTCTTCATCCATCCTTTTACAACAGAAGTTGCCTTAGGTGAAATCAGGTCCAGCATCCACCAATAGTCTTCATTTGAAACCAGTTGCCAAGTGCCACGCAGAAGGTGAAGACGGACTATCTTACCCTCATCGTATGCATTCTTGAATGCGAAGGAAGAAGGTTTGCGAGTACGCATCATCACAGCCCATCTTACCATCCGGTAATCCTGGGCTTGCATGGCTCCAAAATGAGACACCACCTTTTGGGGAGTATCAAATTGAGGGCAGATGAGCTGCTGCGAAAGCAGGCGTATTGCTATTGGATTCATTGTTTCTGAGTCGTTAAAATTACGTTGATTATTTCAAAGCCTTGCCGTCAGAGAATGCGTTTCCGACTTTCTCGCCCAGCTGGATATAGCCGTGATGAATAGGGTCGAAGACAATCAGTTCCATCTTCTCCATGTCTGGATTTCCGTCTTCTGCCAGATACTTCTCATCTACAAGGATATTGACGATTTCGGCGACGAGATAATAGCCCGTTTCGCTTTCATTGAACTTCTCCTTGATGCGGCACTCCAGGGTCATCGGGAAATCGGTGAATACAGGGGCATTGACCTTCTTCGCCTTCTCAATGTTCCATCCCGTCCTCTCCATCTTCTTCGGGTCGTTCTTGGCGGAAACAATGCCTACGAAATCAGCGGCCACCATGGTTTTCTTGGTAGCGAAGGCAACGGTAAACTCGCCGTCAATCTTCAGGTTGTCTGTGGTGGCGTGCTTTCCCATAGAGATCATAATCTCATTCACGTCCCACTGTCCAGCCCAGGCGGCATTCATTGCGTTCGCGACTCCTTCTTTATTATATGTGCCGATAATCAGCACAGGCTGTGGCACAACCCACGGCTTAGGTTCAAAAGTTTTCATACATGAATTTTTAGAAATGATACATGTGGAAAAATGCCATTAGAACTCAGATGTTCAATGCAAACTTACATAAAAATCTGCGATTTTTACGCCCGTCACATAAGAAAGAAACAGTTTTTTAGAGGAAATAGATGCATATTATGTGATGTCCTCAAGAAAGTTGAGCGGCGTGAACATGTTCTGCTTGATATTTTACAGAAGAACTTCGCTCAATGACTTTGATTATATTTGCGGCAGATAATCCGCAAATTTTGCGTTTTATTTGTCGCGAAGAAATCATTGATTATTGGACAGGAAGATGAGACGTATAGTTGATGCCCGAAGCAACACGTCAAAATATCTGAAAGTCAATATAGAAAGCTACTCGTTATCAAGCGAGTTGAGAATCTCCAACATCTCGTTGGGGGTAACTACTCTTCTTACTGCCGGAAAGTGTTTTGTGTTTCCGGTAACGAGGTATGAGTCGTCTTTTGACATGGCCACTTCGTAGAAGACAACATCTTTCGGGTCAATGAAGATAGCAAAACGATTGCAATGTGCAACTAATATGTATTGACTTTATTGCTAAAAATATAAATAGCAGATTCTATGTCTTCACTGAAAACGCTCAATGATTGGCCATCCCTTGCTGATGGACGTTCCGCCTTTAAAAGCAGATAGTCACTGCAGGATGTTGTGAACAGCGCTTTGAGGACTGCTGTTACCCACCAATCCTTTTCAACTGAGCGGTCTTCAATATTCTTGCTTGCCGCAGTGGTCTGAACGGCCGCAATGCGTTCAGACATATCGAGTTTTTGCCAAAGAGTCATTGTTTGATGGTTTTAAGCGTTCTGACGAATATTTTACGAATCCAAGAAGGCATTACAGCCAGGTCCTGTTTTATTGTATCGGACTCCGGATGTCATAGAATGATGTCTTGTATGTGGATAAAATCGTCTTCCGAGAAGTTCTCTTCTCCGATTAATTTCAGTGCTTGAACAATCAGGCTCGTGTAACGTCCTTGGACTGCGAAATTCTTTGGAACGGCACGGCGGAATGTGATGGTTCGGCTCCCAAGTTTAATCATTCTTGCGGATCCGGAAGTGAGGAACACAGCATTCATTGGCACTTGAGTGGACAGGCCAAGGATATTCTGGGCTGTGGCCCCAGTAGGAATCACCTGCGCATTGTCACGGCGTGCAATGGCCTTTGCAATATCTTCAATAGGGGGATAGACTAGGCCAAAACGGGTTTCCTCTGTTTTGAGATATACGCCCCTGGAAAGATGATGTATGATACCATCCTTAGCCAAAGCTACTCATAACCAAGGAGAGTCGATGAGAAAGAAAAAGTAATATCTTTGCAATTATGCTGCTGCCTGTTTGCAAGCAAACAGAGACTGCTCTTTGAAAGCCCTGCCCTCTTCGAGGGGGTCAACATCATAAGAATGGGGGTCAATATCGTAAGAATGCACGCTTACAAAGTAAACACTTACATCTTTCATTTTGTTCCATCATAGTTTCAGAGCAGGAGGAGGGTTCTCAAATTAGCCAAGGATCTTCTTTGCTAGGGCGTTGACGGCGTCCACGTCGATTGGTTCGAGGGCGATTTTTTCTGGCTCCAGGTCCAGGAGGAACTGCATGTAGTTGGGGAGTGTTAGCAACTGACCTTCCCGGCCGACATTGTAGTCGCCGAATTTGATGATGTGTTTCACATGGTATTTGTCCGCATGCTTCAAGACAGTCTGGACGCTCTTGGCCTGGGCCGTTTTGGCCTTCACTTCAAGTGGCACACATTCGCCTTTCATCCGGACGAGGAAGTCCAGCTCAAGGCCAGAGTCCTTCAGGAAGTAGTACAGGCTTTGCTGCTTCTTGTGAAGAGTGTCTGCCATCAGATTCTCGAAGATGGCGCCTTTGAATCCTCCCAGGTTGCCCTGCAGGATATCCGCCCTGGTCCCAGGGCCCAGCATCTCGATGAGCAAACCGATATCTGCCGTGTAAACCTTGAACACATTGTCTTTGGCATTGCCTTCCATCGGGAGACCGGTGATATCGGTATTGTAGCAGCGGCAGATAATGCCGGCGTCTTCCAGCCACTGAAGAGAGCCAAGATAGGTTTCACCTCGTCCGCCGGGCTTAACCTTGCTGTATTGGAATTTCTTGTTCTCCTTGGCCAGCTGCTTGGGGATGGAATTGAAGCACTCGCGGATATGGGGCTTGTCTTTGTCCGGAGCATACTTGACCATATCGTCGCGGTACTCCTTCAAGATACCCTTGTATTCCTCACTGACGGCGTTCATATTATTGGTGGTCAGGAATGCGTTGATGGGGGCGGGGAGACCACCAATAGCGACATAGAGGTTCAGATACTGCCTCATGGCCACGTGGATTCCTTCCGGAACCGGCGTTTCCTCCGTGTAGAACTTCCGGAGAGCCTCGATGACATCCGGATTCATACCGTTGGCCCAGAGGAACTCCTCGAAGTCCAGCGGGTACATCTCGATGATGTCTTCGCTGCCTACAGGAACAGAGTTGATTCCCAGATCTTTCTTCTGAACCATCTTGCGACGCCGTTTCTTGAGCTCATCGCCGTAGCCCTGGACGCCCAGCAGGGAGCCAGTGGCAATCACGTCAAAGCGGCCGTCCTCTTTGAAGAACTTGAGCGAAGTCCTGGCCTCGGGGCATTCCTGGATTTCATCAAAGATCAGGCAGGTTTCTCCGGGGATGAACTTAACCCCTTTGATTTGCGCGGATAGGTTGAGCAGAATGCTGTCCACATCCTTTGATCCGACGAAGGCATTGATTCGCCCCGGCTGCTTGATGAAGTTCATGTAGACGACATTCTTGTAGTTCTGCTCAGCGAAGTGCCGTGAGATATATGTTTTACCGCACTGGCGGATACCCATTATTACCAGAGGCTTGTGCCCAGGCTTGTTTTTCCACGCAATGAGATCGTCTTCAATTTTCCTTTTCAGCATAGTATGACACTTTATCTGGAAGCAAAAATACACTTTTTTCAACGACTTCTCAAATACCCATCGTAATTTTTCTAACGACTTTTCGGCAGTTAGCCGTAATTTTTCCAACGAGTTTTGCCGGACTTGTACCAGAAGTAGACACGGAATTGCACTGCGCGCGAGAAGTAGACACGAAAAGATTATTTCGTTACACGTTGTTTTTGAAAGTAGACACACATGATATTTTCACGTCGTCTTGTTTTACAAAAGTAGACATTTTTCAACAGCCTGCAGGATGACAAAGAACTATACTACTGGATGACATACAAATATAGCATTATGTTTCGGCAATACCAATCATTTATACGTTTCCATGCTTGGATCATTCGAGAATCTTTTGTAATTTTGCATGCTCAATTTAATATTGAAATGCAAGACTTTATTTTTTATACCCCAGAAGGCAATTGTGAATCTCCGACCCAACATTTGGTGGAGAATTATCAGGTCTTAGGCATTGAGTCTGGGGAAAGTTCTTCTGAGGCTCTTAAAAGGCTGATTGAGAATAATCCGTGGATTGAAGAAAACGGTTATTTACGGAAAGAATCGTTGTTAGAGCGCTTGCATAGGCTATAGTGGATTATATATGGATAAAGTACGTGTCATAGAATTATTTGCGGGCGTCGGTGGATTTCGAGTTGGCCTTGATAGGGCTGATTCCGATTTTTTTAAGACCATCTGGGCTAACCAGTGGGAGCCTGCGACAAAGGTCCAGCACGCCGCGATGGTGTATGAAAAGAACTTCGGTCCGGACAGTGTTGTCAACGAAGACATTAATCAGGTAAAGACCGAGGATATTCCCGACCACGACATGCTCGTAGGCGGCTTCCCTTGCCAGGATTACTCTGTGGCCACGACCCTTAGCAATTCCAAAGGTATCGAAGGAAAGAAGGGTGTTCTTTGGTGGTCCATCTATCGCATCCTTAAAGAGAAAGGCGAAAACCGCCCTGCCGTCGTGTTCCTTGAGAACGTTGACCGCTTGTTGCTCTCTCCTGCAAAACAGCGCGGTCGGGACTTTGCCATCATTCTGGAATGCCTCAATGAACTGGGATATATCGTAGAATGGCGCGTCATCAATGCCGCCGAGTATGCAATGCCTCAGAAGCGGCGCCGCACGTACATAGTAGGTTATAAGAAGTACGGAGCCATTGGACAGGGTTTTACCGAGCCAGATGATTGGGTTTTCCGTTCTGGTGTATTTGCCAAGGCATTCCCGGTTCTCGTTGAGGGAAAGCTTTCTGCTCTTCGCAAGATTGCCCTTTCTAGCAAGAAGAAAGACCGTCTGCTGGATATTACCGAGTCGTTTAATAGTTCCAATACGGACCGTCCCTTCGAGAATAGTGGCATAATGGTGGATGGAATTGCATATTCCACTTCAACTATTCCGGCTTGCGATGACCCCCCCATGACCATACGTGACATCATGGTCCCTCCGGAAGAGGTTCCGGCAGAATTCTATGTTCCTGAAGCCCAGATTGAGCGCTGGAAATACTTTAAGGGCACCAAACGTGAGCTCAGAACCAGAAAGGACGGTGGCCAGTATTTCTACACTGAGGGTGGTATGGATTTCCCGGATTCGATAGACAAACCGTCCCGAACCATCATCACGTCTGAGGGCGGAAAGAGTCCGGACCGCTGCCGGCACGTCATCCAGGATCAGACCGGCCGCCTGCGTCGATTGGTTCCAGTGGAGTTGGAGCGCTTGAATATGTTCCCCTCCGACCATACCAAGCTGGCGGGCGTAGACAACGGCAAGCGAGCCTTTCTGATGGGAAATGCGTTGGTTTGCGGAATTATTACCCGGGTGGGTAAGGAACTGGAAGCCCGGTTGAAATAAGACAGAAAATGCGAGGTGTTGAGCCCCGCATTTTTCTATTCTGCACCTTCGACTATCGCTTTGATGTAGTCGTGGTTGAACCAGTAGCAGTATTTCTTGGCTGTGCCGCCATTGGGATTTGCCGTGACATCCGCGGCATTTTTACCTTTCGGGCGAACATGAAATTTCTTGTGGTCGCTCTCACGGTAGAAATACTCTGGCGCAATATGGTCAGCCTTCACTGCATTCTTGATGTTGAGCCAATATGCTGCTGCTTCATCCAGGTCCTTGACCGGCATTGTCCAGAAGAAGGCTTTCTTCAAGCGGACCACGTCGTTTTCATCCTCTTGGAAGACAATGAACAGGAAACGTCCAGTGAAGATGTCGTATAGCCGGGATTCAAACCAATCATCTTCCTGCAGAATGTCGAAGTAGTTGATATTCTCGAATGACATAGCCTCTGCAGGACGGCCATTCTTGTTGAGCCGGATGGTCTTGATGACGATACCGGATTTGACAAATTCGTCAGCTTTGGTCACGTCATCGCCTCTGGTATGGCTCTCTGTCAGAATTTCATTGGCCACAAGGAAGTATTTGCTCTTGGCACCAGTTGTCGGGGCGTGCAATTCCTTGACTAATTCGTCATAAGACATTCCGTAGTAAGGCTTGAATCGATCCAGGAGGATGTCTTCGAAACTCTTCACCCGCAGTTCAGATTCTTCGATGAGATGAGGGCCGTAGCCATGTACCAGCGCAGACGTGTTATAGGTTCCCTGGCCACCGGTTTTCTTCGCGAACTCCAGTATGGTACGCATGTACTGGGTCTTCAGGGAGAATGCACGCTTGGGCGCGGGAATAGCTGCCCGTGTTCCGTCCGGGAGATTATAGTACACGTCTGTATCTCCCTTCTGGCCCTTTCTGCAGGCGCCCAGATAAGTAGTATCACCCTCTGAAAGTTCGTGGGCCTTGCCGGCGCGAATCTTGGCAATAATCTTCTCATAGTCCTGCTTCATTATGAGCAGGTCCTTTTCGGGAATCTGCCACAGGACGGCATAGATGAAAAGGAGCTGCTGCACAGGAACATCTGCCTCGTGGAGGTAGAACAAGATGAGCATGTATGCGCACTTGAGATACACATGTGACTCCTCAAAGGCCTTGCTTTGGTCGGCATCATAGTCAATCATTGTGCAGACCAGACGCTCTTTGATGGCGAGAACCTTATTCTTGAGTTCCTTGAGTGGCGTTACTTTCAGTTCCAGACCGGCGTCAGAGAAATCTGCATCCGGGTTGGAGTTGACATCATAGCCGAAGAAATACTCCTCCACCAGCTGGCCAAGGCGTCCTTTACCCTTGCGGGCTTCAATTACATTCGGTGCGATAGCCTCTTCAAGGGTTTTTCCAAGAAGCAACTTGCTATACTCTAATATGGACCACTTACTTGTTCTGTCGTAATTGTAAAGCATCTTTATAGTAAGTCTTTTAAGAATCCGAAATCTGTATCAACAAGCGCTCTACGATCAAGCCCCATGTTTCTATACTCGCAGGAAGTTTCTGAAATCATACAGCAGGAGAAGCAGGCGGCATAATTGAGAGTTTCATCATGCTCCCAGCAAACAGGGTCAGATGAGCAATTCAGCGCTCTAATAAGGGCCTTCTTGATGATTCGCTCAATCAATTCTGGTTGCCCTTGCCATACAAGTCCTCCCATGCCTCCTTCAGCACCGTCAGTAGTATAGATTAAAAATCCACACATCCTGTTTGAATAATAAATACGTTCAGTCAAACTTGCTGATGAGTATCCGCAAGAGAACTCAAGTTCCTTTATTATCAAGTGGGCTAAAGTATGGAGGACGTAGAATGCTGGAGCTCCGTATGTGTCTAATACCATGCTGACTTGGCTCCCTAATTTATTGTCCCGGTTTTTGTACTTATCAGAATTTGTCAGACACCATTGCTTTAGATAGTCTCTGTTGAGCTCAAAGAACAGACCCTCTCCAAAAACCTGATTTGCGGGAAGCACTCGGACCTTAAATGGGGAGGAACCGTATATCTTGCATCCTTCAGGATAAATAATCCCATCATCTGTCCTAACGGGTTGTTGAATAGAGACGCGATAAAAGTTTGTTTGTGCTTTTGTTACGCACAAGGTATCAACTTGACTAATTTGGGAGAAAAACGGAGTTAATGAATCGGGCAAAACGACATTATGAAAACTTAGTTTTTTATGGGATAAGGATTTTTGTTTTGTAAAAGTGGCGTATTCCTGATAACGATATTCCTCAATTTTGTCACTTTGCCCTTCTCTATTCATCTTATCATCTTCCAGGAATCGACTCTTAACTTTAATAACTTCCTCATCAGATAGTTGTATATCTGCCGTCAATTCTAGCTCTTCAACAAAATCGCTATCATGATGATATGATTCAGTCCAATAATCCAATCTGGATTTTTCAGGGGACGTTACGAGAAAAGCCGCATAAGCGTTATTACTTAGCCATTCATAAGCTTTTTGTTCCTGCTCCGTCAATACAAAGCCTGAACACTGCGAAATACTAACTTTCGGAATATACAAACTACTGAAAGTCTCTGCGTAATAAACGCTATTACTCGTCACAAGGGCTACCCTCATGGTTTCATCTTCATCACGTGTCATTACTTTGCATTCTTTATCTTTCTCAAAACTTACATTCTCTTTGCCTAACCATGGCTTTTCCCGTGAGCACTTTGGTCTTAGGTTCATAATACCTTCCAAAGATACAACCTCTTGACACTTAGTGCATTTCAATAAACCAAAGCCCTCAGAATGGTTTTTGTTTTCTGAATAAAACAGTTCGTGTTTGCCTCCTTTCTCACAGTCGCACCCAGAAAAACCGAACAAATCATAGCCGCGTTTAAACACACCTTGTCCGTCCCTAAGCCTTGCACTGAAATACTTATCCCATGGAACATCGGAGATATGTCCGTTAGGACAAATCAAGACGAAGGGCATCTGGGTTAAAAGACAATACTCTTTTCTTTCTTCTCCATCTTTAATAAACACTCTACCTGTTGGACTCGAGGCATCCCTTGGAGGTGCAAAGGAAAATAGATTCCTAAACCTATTCTTCCAAAGGTCCCTCCAGTAATCATAAGGGAAAAGAAGATTTGTCTTTTGGCTTACCATCCATCTGGGAAAGACGATTCCTGGTACAACAAACCAATCTTCACAGGAATTCGCGGCGTAATCATTGGGCTCTAGATATTTCTTGTAAAGTGGATTATTCTTAACATCAACAGTATTAAATTTCTCGTTAATCTGCATATGTGGAATCGCGACCAGACAACTCAAATTTGGAAGGCCTTCATCTTTTTTAAGATATTGTAGAAACCTCTCGTCCTCGACTACTTCTACAGCGGCCTTTTCTTCAATTTCTTCGACCGTCATATTAGGGTTCTGGAGAAGACGTTTTTCGACACGCTGTATAAATTTCCAATTCTCTATGGATAAAGGCATCACAGAGAAGCCCAGCCGGGTGTTGATTACGGCACCTACACCAGCATTTGATGACAAGAGTTTATACTGATCTACGCTATGATTTAGCGCTTTTGCTGAATGAATGTTCATATCTCGTTGTCTACTTTAATTACGGAACCTGCAGGAACTGTACGCACACTCTTTGGGACTACCCAATGAGAATTGTCTTTTTCTTCATCGTAGGAGTCAGTTGAGATGTACAAGGCATTTTTGTCATAAGAATACTTGGTAGGCTGTTTGGCCTTCCATTCTGCAAATGCGTCGGCTATAAAACTACGTATATTCTCCAAAGCCTCTTTTGTGAATACCTCTCGTAACTGAGGATCATTTTCCTGACTATTTCGGGTAAGCCTTTCACTGAAGTACTGATTAAGCAACTGAGCAACTTTATTCGCTTGTTCATCAGTCAATCTGTTCGCATTCTGATTGCCTGCCAATTCAGGAATTACATGGCGTACGATTGTTCCCAGAAGCAGTGGCATATATCGGTCAATAGCCTTGGAGGAGAAAGGAGTGATTGAGATGGGCTCTACGTAATAATAAAGCTTCTCATGAAACTCACGGAATCGTTCAAAATGTGAGAGGTCTCTTGCTCTGAATGGATTATGCAGCGTGAATACAATGCCCAAGTCATCACGGGCAACTCGGGATGACGCCTGGATGTATTCAGCCTTATTCCTTGGCATCGAGTTGATAATCATAAGGTTAAACCTCGGAATATCAATGCCAACAGATATCATATTTGTTGCAAGTATAAAATCTGGAGGAGTCTTTATCGGATATTGATTTCCATCAAGGCTATACGGAAGGCGTCTATCAGGATTCCATTCTGTTTGGACTTTCTCTAGTGTCTTTACGACCTCCGGGCCTGTAAGCCGTCCAGTTAACTCCGCTTCATGCATAGAGCCATCGAACGAATAAAAGCATTGGAGCATCTTGCCGGGCCTCAGTACTCTTCTAAATAAACGTCTGGCGTATTTGGTAAATTCAGTATAGAACTGGACATCTGTAGTGCCAACTTCCTTTAAACTATTGAAATACGAGATTAATGAATAGTAGTAGTCAGCCGCCTTAACAAATTGTTTATCAGATAATAAGTCAATGTGTTCGAGTTCAAAAAGTGCGCGGTGGACAAAACAACAAGCTGCTAGTCGTACCTGGACAAACATTGCCGTTCTACCAGTAGGAAGAATGCCAACATACTTTCTCTTGGATAAAAATTCTTCCTGCCCATTAACTATCTTTCTCTTGTAAAATGCGAAGAAAGAGTCATCGTAATTGATTCCATTTTTAGGGAATATATTTACGCCTCTATCGTATAAGGCCTTAATTTGTAAAGCCGTGTTCCTTGTCGTTGCGGTTGAGGATATTACTTTGGGCCTAATCTTAATCGACTTCCCGGATTGGTTTACACCAAATCTTGTAGAAAGGTAGTCAATAGCACATTCAAATAGGCCTACGGCCGAACCAAGTGTACCTTGTAACAGGTGCAGCTCATCTTGGATAATCAAATCGGGAGTCAGACCGTCGGGCGTAATGAACAACCTGCGCGAATCCTTCTCTTTTTTGGCATCAACATTATGAGCAATCATCGCGAATTTATCGACAGTTCCAAAAAGAAGAGTCGGTGGGTTCTTGTAGATGAGTTCGTCACACAGTAGGACAGGAAGCTTTTCGTCGAAAGCACAGAACGAATTCTTGCAGTAAAAAACCCCTTCTGTATCATTCCACGCCAATTCTTTCCCGCACCATGGGCAATGCCCAAGTGGAATCTTTGAATCCAATCCGCTTTGCCATTTGGATGCTTCTGTTCTTAATCCGTCCTCTCCTGATAGTTTATTTGGTAAAGCATCATTTCCTACAAAGAGACCAATTGAAATCTCCTCCTTACCTAGCTTATATTTACCCCATTTACGTATCTGTTCCAGAGCGAAGATTAGCCTCGTTGCGCGCTGGAACTGTTGAGTGGCCAGCAGGCGTAAGGTGTACCGCATAATAGCCGTCGTTCCGCCTCCTCCGGTCTTCTTATTAGCGTTGGTAATCCTACGGTATAAAACTGTGAACGCAATGATGCCTAAATAAGATTCTGTTTTGCCGCCACCAGTAGGGAACCACACTAAATCAACTAAATCATTCCTAGAGTGCCACTCCGGGTCATCTTCCCTTTGAATAATACCATCAAGATTAAGAAGTATGAAAGCAAGCTGGAAGGGACGCCATGCTGCTGGTTGACCAGCCTTGAAGATGTCATCACTCTGGCTTATATAGAAGTCTTCATTTGTTTCTTCTAATTCTTCTCGTAGATAGTCCTGATTATTTTTCTGAGAATGCCACATCTGAATAAACATGGCAGTATTCATCAAGCGGAAAACTGACATGTTTTGTTCATTTGTAAGCAGATCAATGTTAGCCATTATTCGCTTATAATCCGAAATACAACCGGATTGAATACTCTCCGCATAAATGGGGAAGGATGAATCTTGTAAAGCGCTATCAATCCAAGCCTTATAAGTATTAGCGAATGATTTGAGAGCCGAGATTATTTCACCATTTTTTGTCTGTTTATTGAGCGTAGAAAGCCATTTTATCTGCAATGTAGTTGTGTCGGACAGTGCATTTACTACGGTCTTTACTCCATCTTTTAATTGTAAAAATTTAGGAGCGGTATCAACATCAGGGATATCATACTCTGGGAGGAATTCAGACCAGACAGAAACAGTATCCTGGTTTTTACTCCAGTTCACAGAACAAAAATGTCCTACGCCATAATCCTCTACGTTCCTATAAATGTATTTCAACTGTTCAGATTCCGTGTCGGCATCATCGAAGCTATCGACAGGTCTGTACGGTGATAGATAATTGCTTTCAATCTCAACCTTAACACCAAAGAATGAACGCTTGTTAACACCATCTGTTACTATTGAATAAAGCCGAGTCTGACTTTCTTTAAATGAGTCAGAGGTGTTCAGTATCTGTATCTTGACTCAAGTTTCGCAAGTGATTTAGGCCGCCGCCCCGGCGAGGTCTAGCC
>ENA-OOWC01000011-OOWC01000011.1-human-gut-metagenome-genome-assembly--contig:-NODE-11-length-39694-cov-11.296905_pt1 | contig 39694 bp, 31 predicted proteins | sample MGYA00241403_ERZ501313 | MGnify/ENA primary metagenome ERZ501313 (study PRJEB25962, sample SAMEA2042360) | human gut metagenome | biome: human gut; feature: human-associated habitat; material: faeces... | reverse complement strand
TTGGCTGGCAGCCTAAGGCCGCGTAGCCATATACTCAAATTTTAACGAACTATTGATCATAAAACTGTTGGTATTTTCTTATTATCTGCTGAGCTTTTCTTACAATGAAAGGTTCTTCCTCTGTCCAAAATGCATGCATATTAGCATAAGCAAAACCTTGATTTCTCTCCACTTCCTGTGTATTGCAAGTATCCAACATGGCCATTCTATAGAATTGTTGAGCTTCACAGAACCTTCCTAGATGATCATAAGCATTAGCCAAGCACAAATAAGCACGGCATGACGTTCTGAAAGCAGTAAGATACAATGCGGCCCATTCTTCTCTTTTTACACGAGTAATCAAATATTGTACATTATGGTAGTAGCTTACTTCCTTATAGACATATTCGTTGTTATAATACGCTTTTCTAAAATCCAACTCTCGGGTTTTCAAAATTCCATAAGCATCTCCAAGAACACAATATCCTATCAATTGATTGAACAAGTTTTCTTTTGACCATTCGATTTGTTCAATCTTTGATAATTCTGCCATGAAAGTCTCTCTATTAATGGCATTCTTATTAAACAAATCAACCAATGATGCAAACTTGTTTATCTGTTCAGTCCTTTCCGTTATTTTAGATTGTTCTATAGAATTATTCATAATGAATACTAATTATAGTCATATAATAAAGGAGGCGGCGAACCGCCTCCCCGGTGTCAAACATGAGTTTGAATCACCTGTTTGATGTACTACACAATCGACATAACATCTTGACCCGCATTGAACACGTCAACATAATCAATTGGAACTCCGAAGTACAACTTGATAGCAATACTTGATAAATCCAAAATTGCGATTATACACTTGGCAGACTCTTCAAAACTCTGCCTACACAACTTTTTGCGAAGTCGGGCAAGCTAATGCCCGACCTAATTAAATTTTAAATGTTTCATTTGTTAAAAAAATAATAATTTAATAATAAAATTAGTCCACCCGATTTGTGGTTTCCTTATGGCTATCCTCCCATCCACCCAACTCTTGCAATCCCATAAGGTAATATTTTTTAGATTCGTACTACAAAACTTTATCCTCGAAAAGTATATTATAAAGAAGGAAGATGCGTTCCTTTTATTTCTTTTGGTATTTCAATCTACATAGAATGTGCCATGTTCTGAATATCGGCTCACTCAAAGCCTCGGCAGGATAATATCTCAGAAGACGAGCGTCACGAAATAGGCGCAGGAGGTTATGCCCCAAAACGTGATGCTTGTCATAATGTCCAAAATTGCCTCCACTCAAGATATCATCAAGAAGCATTTCCCCCTCTTTACATCCATAGGTGCAATCATATTATCCTCTGTCAATCCCATGACCTTATGTAACTTAGAAAAGGTGGTGAGAGAGTGATCCCTCACCACCATAACCATTAACATCCCTTGTTCGCAAGAGCCGCTACAGGAACTGGTTTTAAGCATCGTTGAGATGCCAACTTGCATCCATACCACAGATAACAATCAGATCGCCAGAGGCGAATGGATGCCTCGGAGCACAGCTAGCTCCTCTAACTTGAATTTATGACATCTGTCAGAAGAAATTCCGAACCTCCTGCAAAATGCCTCAATATGTTTTATGTCATCATCAGAATGCCAACTAATCTCCCATTCAACATCCTTGCCTATCGCCTCGTTAATCTTGTCAAAATAGGGCATGTCAACAGCAGAAAGAGAATGGCCAAGAACAGAAATCTTTCTTATAGACGCCAAGCCCTCAAAGAAATCCTCGTTTGCCGCAATAATGCTCTCCGTAGGCTTCATGTTAATGGCATAATAATCCTCAAACCGTCCCAGGGCCTCCTGTACCGCATTATACCTGACAGACGACCTCCAGTTGCCCTTAGCCTCGTCCTTCAAGAAATAAGCAAGATACGCAAGCTTGTCATTGGCAAAATAACGTCCCCTCTTGTCTTTAAGGTTAGGTCTATACCTCCGTCTGTGCTCGTTACGTTTCACCCAAGCCTTAAAGCCCCCTTCTTCATCGGCGCTATGCCCTATTATCAAGCTTCCATATCTGTCATGCCTACTGCCATGAATATACCTTATCTGCTCTCTCCCGATGCCATAGACCGACTCCAGAAAATCAGTATAATTGAACGTCAGGAACCGGGCATTCTTGTCGATATCAAGCAGACGCTTCTTAAACCCCTTCTCAAACGCCAACGTGTTAATCCACTTATGCAGCTGATACCTCATTTCAAACGTGCAAGAGTTGAGCATGTCCGATATGCCGTCCAGCCCCAGATAATAGTCGCAATATCTGAACCCATCCGAATCTTCGTCACAATCAGGCAAGACAACATCAAGAACATCGAGCACCTTCTCCCTGTTCAGGTCAGCCAGATGCTCTTCAAACCGCCACCACAGATTGTTCTCGGCCCATGTTGTCTTTGGGTAGACGCCGCCAGATGAACATCCCCATGAAATCTCGAGACACCTCAAGCAATCCTTGAAACTTTCAAAGCTGTTCATCAGCGACCTCGGTCCGAAATAGAGGTCAAAAGTAGCCAACACATAAGGCCTATGTCTTAGCAGATACTTTCTAAACTCTGCATAAGAACATTTAGCCCCATGATAGCAATCAAATCCGTTTCCGATGATATATAGGTGGTCTGATGTCATATTGAATGTATTTACCAATATCAGTCCCTCTCAATCCCCATTCTACTAAATATAGGATAGATAATATGTTCTAATATCCAAGTCATTTTACAGTCAACATTCTTTCATGCTCCTTGATCTCCTCTTCGGTAAATCTCATTTTGATTAGTTTGGCAGGAATACCACCGATGATACTGTATGGAGGAAAGGACTTCGTGACAACAGCACCAGCAGCCACTACCGAGCCATGACCAATAGTCACACCTTTCAGGATAGTCACATTCGCACCACACCACACATCATCCTCGATGACGACAGGCTGGTCATATACATTCACACCATCCACAAACTTATCCTCCACGGTAACATCCGCGATATATTTGCCCAAGAGGTCAATACGATGATTACCGGTGATAATCGTAGGATTCGGACCGAAGAGCACCTTTTGGCCAATAGTACACGGTGCATCCGTACAATAGATAGTACTCCCTTTAGGAATCGAAGTACCATCCCCTACCGACAGGTTCCACAATCCCTTGAAATCCGACGACATCGGACGGATATATACTCCCTTGCCATAGTGCTTCATGCACCGCTTCCATACAGGAGCCCACATCTTGTCCCACAAATAAGAAGGCACAAGACTTATCTTTTGTAATATCTGAAAAATGTTCATGAATTCTAAAATGAAATAAAGAGCCTAATTGGCAAGATGATAAATCGAATTCAATTTCTCAACATACTTTTCCGGACAGAACTGATTGAAAATCGTTTCTCTGGCAGCCACGCCCAACTTTCTCAAAATACTTCTATCCTTATCCAGTCGTTTGATGGCAGAAACAATAGAATCGCTGTCATGGTCAGTGATAAACATACCATTCACACCATCTTTCACCACTTGCGGAATACTGCCAACAGGAGTCACAACAGGAGTCACACCATAGCTCATGGTTTCCAAAAGCGACATCGGCAATCCTTCAAAGTAAGTAGGAAGGATGAATGCATCCAGACTTCTGAGGAAATCACACTTTGATTTACCCGAAACCAAACCAGCATATTCAAAGCTGTCCCCCAACCACTGGTCAAATTGCGGAAGATACTCCCCTTCCGTTTGTTCCTTGCCAGCGATAACGAGTTTAAAAGGATATTTTTCCTTTTTCAGTTTTTGGCAAGCCACCAAGAGTTCCGTCATCCCCTTATTAGGTTCTATACGACCCAGATAACCGATACGTAGCGGGTTAGATTCATCATGAAGGACCTGTTCTTTTTCAAAAGCAGCAGCATCACTCAGATCCACACAGTTAGGCAACACGGCAACCTTCTTAGCCCCAAATCTCTCAGTCAGGATATCCTTTTCCATATCACTCAATACGATGAAAGGCAAATCCTGTCCGAAAACCCATTTCATGATACGCATGAGAATACCAGGTATATGAGGAGCCGTCAGAAACAGACCTCCATGCACATGTACCACCATCTTTCTGCCATTCTTCCAGGCATATCTCATAAACCATGGGTCACGCAACAAAGAAGCTTTTGACAGCGGGAAGTTATAGTGCACAATCGCATCAGGATGCAGAGCAAGCACATTCATCCACTCCCTATATTTCTTTATCAAGGCAGGAATGCGATGCCATCCCCCCTTTTCCTTATCCTTCTTACCAAGTTCAAAATGCAAGTAGTTTTGCTTCCGATTATTACTGATAATAAATTGCGTTACAGAAGAAATGCCACTTACATTCACCTTCGGATTAAGCGAAGGAGAAGTTATGATTATGTTCATCATTATTTTTCTATCTTAGAGATCTTTTGCTGCTATTCATTTGTTGCCTTCCAGAATTCAGGCACAAGGCAAGAACCATAAAGTATCCCATACCCTTACCCGAAAGATAAGAAGAATCAGCAGTACTTTCCAAAGCCAATGCCAAAATGGCCATCAGCGCCATTCGATAATATACGATATTAGGAATCTTATTACACTCCCACAAACGTCGCTTCCAGAACCAAAGGAAGAAGAACAATCCCACAATACCAAACTCTGCCAAGGTAGGATAGAACGCATCCGCCAAGAACATTGGATTAGAAGGATCCAATCCCCATATATTATTTAGTTGATATTTAAAATACAAAGGAGAATACTCCTTAGCTGCTGCAGCCGTTCCAAAAGAGCCTAATCCGCTACCAAAGGGGATATAATCTTGAAACATTATCTTTACTCCCGTTTCATAGGTAAGCGGACGCGCCATTTCTGCAGCATCGGTTTGAAATCCCTCGACATAGTAAGCATTAAACTTCGTCCACGTGAAGAATATAACGACACAACCTAAAGCTGCCACTTTCAACAAAGTAGAAACAGAAGCAAAATTGATTTTACTTTTCACAAACATCATCAGTGCAATAAACACTACGCACTCACCAAAGTACTTTGATTTACCTGAAATCAAGCCTAACAACATAATGAGTATAGCTATATTTCTATTTCGCTTTGTCTGTTTGGAAAACAAGTAGTAAATCATAGCACAGCAAAGGGCTATCTGACCTAAAGCAACCGATTCTGCACTTCCATATGGTGTTACAAGAGAGGGTTTAACCTTGAAAGCTATTAAATATCCAAAGAAAGATAATAGCATAACTTTTTTGATTTGTATTTTCTGTCTATCGTTAAATTGCGGAGCCAACATCCATGTCAAATAGAACACTGCATAAGGCCGTAACTGCTGCAAAAAATCAAGATATATTCCTCGGAACGTAGTCACTTGAATTAAGAGTGAATAAACCAGATAGAACATCATTACCCCTATATAAATATTGATTTCCGTCGTTCTGCTTTTGTCTTTAACCAAGAACCGCTGCTTCATAAAAGCATAGCCCAAAAGTAAGACAGTCAAGATTTCATCACTCCAATCAAAATTTATTGTAACAGCAAAAGCAATACAAACTGGGAAATAAATAATCCAGAACCAAGTATAAAATTTAGAAATAGCTCTCATTTGATTTTATTCTTTATATTAATTAAAGCCAAAACTAAAAATTCCGGCAAAAATCGTTTTAAAATTTCTTTCATTGAGAATTTCTTATCCACCCAAGTTCCTGCATAATGGTGTATCGTTCGAGTATTCTTTTCCACATGAATACGACCTGTCGTTACATTGATGGGACAAAAATACTCTGAAGGATATATAAAGCAACCAGCTACTTCCTGTATACCAGCCACATTCTTCAATCCATTTTCACGAAGCACCTGCGTAGCGATATGCACCACAGTTATTTGATTTTTCATCACAGCCTCATGCACAAAATGCTTACCCTCATAAAAATCAAGCATTTTTTTGATAATGCCGAGGCTGGGGTTCACCCCCAGGCCGAGGCCGGGGGCGACGCTCGCTTTGCTCGCGTCATCATTCGTCAGAGAGGGATCCGTTTCAAACCCCATAAAGTTTCCCCTTTCTACTATATCATCAATAGGACGAATCACCTCCACATCTGTATCAAAGTAAATTCCACCAAATTTATACAATATCCAGAAACGAGCATAATCACTAACAAAGGCATATTTCTTTGCTTTATACGCCTCAGCTGTATAAGGAATAATATTCACATCAAAATTATCCTCATTCCACTCTTTAATTTCATAATCTGGCAAATACTTCTTCCAAGAAGCAATGCACTTCTGTGCTAACTCTGGCAATGGTCCTCGCCCAAACCAGCAATAATGAATAATTTTTGGTATCATAATTTATACTTATCTCTTTAATCTATAATCTTCTTCTAATTCTCCCATCAACCATTTCATTCTCACATCCCAGCTTCCCTGTTTCTCTGCCGTTTCACGATTTTTATCCACAAGAGATTGATAATCCTCAATATGTTCTATCACATCAGCAATCTGTTCTTCTGGCGAGATTTTATCACTCAACTCTATCACAGGATTATACCCGATAAAGTCAATGAGTTCTTGTGGAGCATGCCCCACCATCACCATCCTTGAGAACATACATTCCCAATAGCGCTGCGTAAGAGTTTCAATATCGCCAGCAATCTCTGGCTGTGTGATACTTCGTGGTAAAGCAATAGTTACTTTAGCATTTCCCATCGCCTCATATAGCTGCTCATTGGTATAGATGAACTTACCATTCTGCTTCGTACAGACATGATTTAAGTTGCGATTCTTGTTATCAAAAACAGACTCCAATTGATCAGCTTTAAATACCTTATCATTAGAACGTCCGAACTCCAACAAATCAATATCGCGGTCTTTTAAAAGCTTGCCCTTTTGATATACAGAATCATCCACAGCTTCAGGGCACCAAACAACATGGATGTTTTGCCATCCCTCGTTCTTCCCGGAGAAACGTTCTTGCATCATCTCTGCTGTCTGCCGAGAAGAAAAGATAGCTGTCTTCACATGATGCCTGCGTAGCCATTCACAAGTCTTCTCAAAATAGCAGGGCCAACAGTCCCAAAACATAGGAACAACCTCATATCTTGCATAATCAGGAAACGTATCAAATAGTAAAGACACAGGCTCAACAAGCCTCAGCCTTGCCTCCTTCTTACTTTTCCATAAAGTAGGTAGTTCCCAACGAAATACAGCCCCATGCAAGCACTTCGGAGGATAATGACTCTTCACTATATCTCCCCCCAATCTCTCCCATGCCTCAAAAGGAGCAATTTTGAAATTGAGAAAGCCTGGATGAATATAAGGCGCAACAGCCTTTATAGGTTTCTTCATTTATTTACCAAAAATTATTCATTAACTTTTATGACTTTCCCAGGGTTACCCGCAACAACGCTAAATGGAGGAACATCTTTTGTTATCACAGAATTTGCAGCAATAACAGAATTGTTACCAATAGTTACACCAGAGAGAATCGTAACTTTATCACCTATCCATACATGATTACCTATCACTATCGGTCCTTTAGAAACAAGTTTACGCTCTAAAGGTGGAATCATCAATGATTCTTTATTGGTTTCTCCATGATCATTATCCACAATCGAAACCCATTTTCCAATCAACACATGATTTCCTATTGAAACCTTATTATATGCCGAAATATGACAATAAGCACCAATCGAGCAATAATCACCTATAGATATCTTAATAGAATCATCATGTTCACCCCATGCTGTAAGAAACAAATGTGGTAAGAAAATTGTATTATGACCTATTTGGATATGTTGATGTCCTGTCAGATACTCGACTTTGTTAAATCGGGTACCTTTCCCACAGGCCACTAAACGAGATGATATCCTATAAGATTGAATAACATATTTATAATAAGAAAGCTTTTCTATTAAATCTATAGGATAAAGCTTGGCTAATATGCGAAAAATAAAATCCTTCATAAATTTTATTTTTTTCTATATTCATCTACAACTTGGCGCAACGCATCAATATATCCTCTGCCATGTGTCAAGTCTGGCTCCATATAATTACCTTCAGCCCATTCATTCCAAGATTTCAACATGAGAATTTGGTGTTCTTCTTTCTTACCCTTAATAGCTTCCATTGCCATACGAACATGCTTTGCAAAGTTTTCCGGAGTTGAGTTAATGTAAATATTCGTTTTCCTACCACCACGAGGGGAATGATCCCATTGCGGAACTATCTGCGGTATCACATTTTCATCTTTATCTATCTCACCTATAAGTTCCTTATAATGCTTACTATAATCATAAACATGAGTTGGACGATTCAAGAGGATACCCTGCAAGTGCTTATAAACCTTATGCCAAAATGTATTTCTCTTTTGCTGAGCATGACCCAATATATCACAATAACATACTGCATCATATCCTTTCTGAAGCATCACCTCCTTTTTGATACTATTCTCATTTACATTAGCAACGAGATAGATTCCTGGGAAACCAGCCTCAACACTCATTTTCTTAAAACAATCTACATACTCCTGCGGAAGAGCAACTGGATCAAAAATAAAGAGATAAGGTTTACCATCTACTTTGACATAACGCTCATCCCTAAAAGCCTTAAGCAGTAACTCAAAATGCGCTTTGGCATCCTCAATACCAGGATAGGTTTGTTCCATTAATATAGCTTTAGAATCATTACCAGCCGTACAGCCTACCGCTCTCCATGTATGATTGGCCCATGCCAGACAAAAAGGAAAATTAGGCTTTCCTGACTCTAAAACTTCATGGAACACATCAGCCAAGAGTCTTCTGCCATTACCAAACCAGTAATGCCAGTAACAGAAAGCTGTTACGCCTGCTTCACGAGCCATTTGAGCCTGTTGCTCACGAATAAGAGGTAGACGAAGATCATAATAACCTAACTCTGTAGGCACACGAGGCTCATCATGTCCACGGAACAAGGGCTTTGCCTTGCCTACATTTGTCCACTCTGTAAAACCTTTTCCCCACCACTCATCATTCTCTGGGAAAGGATGAAACTGAGGTAAATATAAAGCTAAAATTTTTGGTTTCATTTCATTTTCTTTTTAAATTCTAGATACTCATAATATTGCTTGATGGTTCTGCTGGCAGATGCATTCAATGAATAGTTATCGACGGCCAACTTTCTACATCTCTCCGACATCATTTGTTTCTCAGCGTCATCCATATTCAAGATTTCATAAATTCCATTTGCGAAATCAGTGGAATCCTTCAATTTGGCACAATAGCCTGTTCCTTTGCCTTTCACGCTATCCAAGCAAGCACCCATAGCGAAACCAACAACTGGTGTTCCGCAACACAAGGATTGGTTCACCATCATAGGACCTGCATCATTTACTGACGAACACAAATACATATCACACATGGAATAGATCTCAGGTAATTCGTCTTTAGAAACAAAGCCAAGTCCCAAAGAATCTATATTTGCAGGAAGTAAAGGTTTCAACTTATCAAAATCATTTCCGATAGCAACCAGCAAGACCTCACTACACATTTTTTCGGAAAGCATCCTTGATAATTTTTGGAGAGCTTCAACTAAATACGAAATACCTTTTCGTTCATCATTTATGTTTTGGCTGCCAAACAAAATCAAATACCTTTTAGACTTGTCTATGCCATACTTCTTTCTCAATGCGCCCTTATCCATAGGACAAAACTTGTCCGTGTCGATAATAGGAAATGACATTACACGATAGGCATCATGCAACAAATAAGACTTCTCATAAAATCCAAATTGATAGGAATTTCCAGTAATGATTGGTGCGACTTTTTTCAATACTCGCTCTCGATACATGACATTTTGGTGAGTAAAGTCATTCTTGTCTTGGGATTCGAATGCTGGGCAACATCCACAAGCATGTTGATAGCCCTCACAATTCCCCGTAAAATGACATCCGCCAGACATTGGAGAATAATCAACCATATTGAATCTAAAGACACAATGCAACTTATCATATATCTCTTCGATGGTGCGGTAACTCAACATTCCTTGCCAAAAGAATATGACAACCAAATCATAATTCTTCTTTATCTTTTTCAATACCTCAGAAGAACGTATAGGTGGCTTTTGGTCTTCTCTGTAAAAGAATCCATAACTTCCTTTCGGCTGTAAATTATTGAAGAACCTTTGCCTCAGATAATAGGGATGAAGCCTTGATATTTTGTGACGAAGCTTCCCCCAAAATGTCAAGTTGTCCTGTACATAAAGAAAATCATGATGGATATCTATGCGATTGAGCGTAAGCAAATCCGCCTCCAAGCCCATCTGTCGGAATGCGACCAAACTGTCATTTGCCAACACGCCAGGACCAGAAGTAGGATTTGCCGAAGATATAATCAAGATTTTAGGCTTCGACTCCTGCATAATATTCCTTGATATATCCTACAATCATTTCCACCTGCTCCAACTCCAACTCATAGAACATTGGCATACGTACCAAACAGTCGGCATACATGTCACAGTTAGGCAGCTCAGGGATGGAGTCGCTGTGATGCACGTAATACTCGCTCTTGTGCAAAGCCAAGTAATGGAATGGAGCCAAAACATCATGCTCCTTCAAGAACTTGATCAAGCCCGAACGCTCCTCCAAGTTGCGGCACACGATATAGAACATGTGGGCATTGTTGGTGGCATAGCAAGGAATCTGAGGCAAACGGAAGAAGCCCTGTCCTGCCAAAGTCTGCAAACCGACGAAGTATTGCTCCCACAACTTCTTGCGCTTAGTCTGAATATCGTCCAGGTTCTCCAACTGTGCCCAGAGGAAGGCAGCGTTGATTTCCGCTGGCAAGAAGGAAGAGCCCATATCCACCCAACCATACTTGTTGACTGCGCCACGAAAGAACTCGGCACGGTTGGTACCCTTCTCCCAGATAATCTCGGCACGGCGGATGAATCGCTCATCGTTGATGGTCAGCAGACCGCCCTCACCACCGGCCGTGATGTTCTTGGTCTCATGGAAAGAGAAGGCTCCCAGATGACCGACCCCGCCAAGTGGCTTGCCCTTGTAGAAGGAGTCGATAGCCTGTGCAGCATCCTCCACCACGAGGAGATTATGCTTGTTTGCCACCTCCATGATGGCATCCATGTCGCAAGCCACGCCTGCATAGTGGACAGGGGCGATGACACGAGTGCGAGGAGTAATCAAGCTCTCCAGTTTCGTAGCGTCAATGTTAGGATTGCCGTCCATGGAGTCGGCGAACACCACCTTAGCACCCTCACGAAGGAAAGCCAAGGCTGTGGAAACGAAGGTATAGGAAGGTACGATGACCTCGTCACCCGGTTTCAAGTCGCAGAGCATGGCGCACATCTCCAAGGCATCCGTTCCCGATGTGGTGAGCAAACACTTCTTGAAGCCATAACGCTTCTCAAAATAATCCTGACACTTCTTGGTGAACGCACCATTGCCAGACAGCTTGCCAGTAAAAACTGCCTCATACATGTAATGAGCCTCTTTTCCTGTAAGGAAAGGCTTATTAAAAGGAATCATTGTCATAATAAAAGATTTTTTAGAATTTACAAATATATTAATCAGGTTATGCAGAAAGTTTGTTTGTGATTCTGCTAACCAAGACATAAAATTTCAGTTTAGTCTTCAAGATTTCCAATACTACTGATACCCCTAAAGAAGAAAGTAGCAATGCGGAAAATATGAATATTGGATATTGAAAGCTATAGATGAAGTCATGGAAGAAGTAAGCAAAGATAAAAGTATGTACCATATACATATTCATCGAATGCTTGCCCAAATATGCCATCAAAGGCATTTGATAGCGCATTTTCTTTGTTATGATAGCAACCATACACGCTAAAATGAATGCGATATATGGATCTGCATAGATTCCTGCCATTCGACCGACCATAGCACATTCCCGATTCACACAAAGTCCTACAAACATGATGGTAAGCAAAACCAAAAGACCTCGTTTTGACATTTTTCGTATTATCACATCAATCACACCTTGATACAGCGCAAGATAGATACCTAAAACAAAGGCAAGCTCATGAGTCCGAAAGATAATCATCGAAACAGGCAGTACAATCCATCTAAGACACTTGTTATTTACCATCCAATACAATATCGGAAACACGAGCCACAAGACGATGATTAGTTGATTAAACCACCATGTTATGTTATATGAGTGAAACTCTTGCAATCCCATGAAGTCTTTTAACAATGCCAAAGGTATATTTGCTGATTCACCATAAGAAATGGTTAATGGTCTTTCAAAGCAAAACACGCCAATCGGCACAAAGATGAGGAAAATTACCCAATAATTGAGATAAAACTTAGTGTAACGTTTCAACAAGAAGTGGCAGATTTGCCCCCCCCGAATCTCACCACCAGAGTTAGTTACCAACTTCTTCATCTGTATTGTCAATCCATAACCTGAAAGCAGCAAGAAGATGGCGACACATACCTTACCCAACATTGCCAAATGCCATACGACATATCCAGATTCCGGATTTTGATAAAACAAGTGATGGCACAACATCGCACAGATAGCAATTCCTTTTAGGACAGAGGTGTCGTGCAATGACAAGCTAAAAGCACAAAATCGAGAAACAGATTTATAAGTAACTCCTCGAACACATTCTACATTTTCTTTTTTCAATGGAATCATAATTTTGAATTGTCTTATTTCTTAAAATACAAATCCAATAAACTCGTAACTTTCGAGATAACTCCTATTTGGAGAGGAGCCTGAAGCAAATATGGCTCACCAACATCATTTCCCTCAATGACAAGCCATCCCTTAGTGCTATAAGCCAAATCCCAAGCAATAATAGTTGCCCCCCCACAATTCAAAGCCATCTCCTTGACTAAAGACAAAGCATTTGACCATTGGGGCAAATCAAATCCAACAATTTTGCAGCCTGTAGTTGGATGCTTACTAAAAACATGATTTCGGTTATCACATGCCATGCTACAAACAAAGCCATTCTCCAAGTCAATAGACGCATAAATGCCACCAGCTCCAGCATTATCGACATTAGAATTGCCAACTCCCATTCGTAAAGCACCACCTACAATATGGACTTTATCCTTTATTTTGAAAGTAACCAAACGCACTGTATTAATACTCTCTCTGTGCAATTTAGCCATGTCTTCTCCTTGTTCTATGAGTTCTTCCAATACAAAAGGACCATTTTTAATATTATCCTCATAGAAAACTTGTGGTGAAGTACATGTATGATATATCTTAATTCCACTACCACTATGTCCCTTCAATGGCTTGAATATAAAAGAATTGTGCTTGAACAAAAAGCTGAGAAGTTCATCTTTCTGATTTTCATTATAGACGACTACCAGGTCACGTTTATAGTATTTTTTTAACTTATTATACAATGCGCCCTTATCTTCAAACAGTTCTCTTACATTCTTGCCATTAACTAATTGACAGAATCCATACTGTCGTTTGATATTGTTGAAACGACTTCTTCCAAAAGTATTACGCTCATAGTATTTGAAGACAAAATATTCTTCAAAGCTTGTTCCAAATCTGTGCAAACAGTAAATCATGTCCAAGACTAGTGCATTGACATTAAAATGCTCTTTAACCTCATCATCTATAGATTCCCATTGTCTGCATATTTCTGCTTTGGCCAATTCTACACCTTTCATGTAATATTTTGGTGAGACAAACTTATAAAACAGAACATAGATGTGCTTCCAAAAAGCACTATCATCGGCAAAATGCGCCAAACAATTCTCTACCACATTATCGACTTTCCATTTACTAATGGAATTTGCTACTACAAAATAATTCTCTTTCATACTATTCCCATATTATACCCTTTAAACCATTGTTTGTTCTAACACGAATGTCTAATGTTTCATGTATTTTGCATATAACATTGCTTAGTTCCGCTCTGTTATGAGCAGAAACTATGATAGGACCTTTTCTCATGCCTTTGGCAGTCATCGGCTCACAAAGGTCGCCAACACATAAATTTCTTATATCTACCAGTTTCACGCCATCAATCAACTGAAGTTCATCGATGCCCTTAATGTCATCTATTATACCAGTAGGAAGAGTAAAACACAAATATGCAGAAATCTTTCTATGCTTGCATTTTATCCAATTTTCCATATCAACTTTCTTCCCTAAAGCACAATCAATCAACATACTATTGATATCTAACCCCGTGCTCAATGGAATAAGATGAGAAGAAATATAAACTCCACCACCTCGAATAGCACTTTCTACGACACAAATATTTCCTTCTGTATCAACTAAATATTCAGAATGTATTATTCCAAAACGAGGATGAACTTTTCTTGTGAATTTTTCCTCACACTCAATGATTTTTTGCTGAATGCAAGAATCTAATGAAGACGGAAAGATCGTCTGGCAAGGAATTGGATGCTCTATTCCTTTGAAATAGACCCTATCGCCAAACGAAAGATTATAATACCTGCCATCATATACAAATCCTTCGCAAACGAACTCTTTTCCTTTAAAGAACTGCTCAACTATCACTTGTTTATGCTTAGACATACTCAAAGCATTTGATACAGCATTAGCATATTCTTTTTTATCGTTTACCACAGAAATCCCCATACTGCTTTGAGAATCCGTTGGCTTTACGATCCACGGAAAAGGAACATTGAAGTTCTCTGGAAGAGAAAGATTTCTTACAGAAATGTGCTTAGGGGAAGGATTTCCGATTTCGTCACAAATCAACCTAAATTTTTCTTTATTACAGTATGAGAGAACCATCTCCAAAGAATTTCCTGGCAATTTTAACTTCTCAGACACATACGCAACAGTTGGCATCATCAAATCATTTTGATCTGAAAAGACTGCTGATATATGTGCATTCTTAGCAAACTCAACTATTCGATCATAATCATAAATATCACATTCAAACAACTCATCTGCATAGTCTATTGCAGGATATCCTTTGGGAGAGACGACGATTACATACAATCCCATTTTTTTAGCAGTTTGAACTAGATAAATTTGTCCAATGCCAGCTCCAATAATTAAGACTTTTGTCATTTTCTATATTTTTAAAATGCGTGACTATTAACAATTCCAAGTGATATAAACCAAAGAAAAATTGCAAAGAACCATTTTTTATTACCCAATATGGCATACATACATTTATTGACTAAATCACTGAAGAAAATCATACACAATAAGATGCAAACTATACTATTACATATCATGAAAGCAATACTGTCTGGCTGCTTGGAAAATATGCCATAAGAAAATGGAAATACTATTAACATATGAAGCATATATACATTCATTGTTCTCATTCCATATTCAGAGAAAAAGTATTTTTTATTAGGCATAGAGAATAGTAACAAGAAAGCAATAGAAGAAATAAAGATATAGGTGAGAAGAATTCTACCAATTCCACTAATGCTTGTCCCAAACGACAAATAGAATCCACTATTCCATACTAATCCCTTGCACATAAGACAGCAGATTGTATATAAAGAAAGGAAACATGCACATAAAATACGGCTCTTAGTAAGAGACAATTTAGCTTCAACAACACTATAGTTTCTCTTTAACAAACACCCCATTAAAAAATACGGATAAAAACCTATAATTCTATTAATCTGTAGTGCATTTACAATTATGCTTGTACTATTTTGAGGAATAATTTGATAAGCAATCATTACAATTCCACTCAATATAAACAGCAGCTTTAAGTTGAAGAGCCGTAATAGTGGGGGGGTAACTACTGCAAAAATAAATAGTGCCCACAAATACCACATAGCATATCCAACAATATGAATTCCTTCATGATAAGATGGATAAAAGAAATAACCCACGATAAAATTTATTGAGCTAAATAAAAGCAACGGATAAATATACTTATCCGCATATTTACAAATTGTTTTCTCCTTAAAGAAAAATCCAGAAATGATAGTAAACATTGGCATCAACCAACTGATGACAATTGCCCATAATATTTCAAACTGTCTCGGATAGCCATAAATCAGTAATGAATGTTCTAGTACTATACCTAAAATCATGAAGAACTTGACATTGTCCATTCTATAATTTCGGACATTTTCCATCTTAAAATACCACTTTATGATTAGACTTATATATCATGTATCCACTTCTATCCCCACTACATTCGATTGTTTTTAGCTCACGGCAAGTAATCTGAGCCTCAACCAAGTCAGGATACTTTTTCCAATGCTCTATGATTGGAAGCAAACGTTCAGTTTCCTTACTTAAAAAGTAAACACCGGAATAATTGTTTTCTGAAAGCACAGGTTTTACAAAGTCACCCATGGCAACCTTAACCACACCTTCAAGGAAATCATAACCAGTAGAAAGTTTCACCAAATTTGAACCGATGAAGTCTCCACCCATACGAGCACCAATCTCTATCACTTTAATATCACCATCTTCGGTAATTTTAAGTTCAGAATGCGATGCGCCAAACTGGACATGCAAGGAATCAAGTGCATTGAGTACTATTTTCTTTACCTCTTCCTTTTTCTCCAAAGGCAAAGAAGATGGCTGATGATGTTCCAATTCCACGAAGAAAGGAGCACCTGTCGTAACCTTGTCCGTTATCTGCAAGATGTAGTGAGTCCCCCGATAAGATATACTTTCTACACTAATTTCTCTGCCTGTAACGAATTCTTCAACAATCGCCTTATGCTCAAAAGACTCATTTTGGGCACGTTCTATGGCAGAAGACAATTCTTCCGATGAATTAATCTTCTCTACTCCACGGCTACCCGAACGATCCGTCGGTTTTACAATCAGCGGATAATGGAAACCTTGCAAATCTGCTCCTTTTTCATCAGCCACTGCAAATTTCGGAGAAGGAACTTGATGATTCATAAAACACTGGCGCATCAGATACTTATTGGTACAAATCTCAGTATATTCATAAGGATTTGCCACCAGTCCCATTTTTGAAGCAACATAGTTGACTGCTACCGTTGCCGTATCAGATGCAATTGTTGCGATACCATCAATACCAATTTCTTGGCACTTCTCCAGTATCGCCTCTTTCTCGATAATCGAAATATCGAAGAAGCCGTCTGCATATTCAGCGCAAACCGCTCCATCTTTCCATGCGAAGCAATATACCTCCAGTCCCATTTCCTTAGCCTTCAAAACCAAAGGGAGCTGGAGATAACTTGCTCCTATCACTGCTAGTTTTTTCTTATTCATTGTATTATTCATATATAAAAAAATACTTTCGATAATTTAATCTATACCATAAGCATATTGATTGCTACATTCCTCGCATAATCCATCATCACCGATAGGTCCATGCTTTCCACATTTTTCACAAACCCCTTCGTTGTTAAAAAAATCAATGTAATTTTGCCAAATGACTCTATTTCGAAGAATTATGCCTCCTTCGCAATCTATTCTTTTGTAATTGAATGTCCCTATAGGATATTCCCATATATGCGGAGTGAGTTCTAAAACATTTCCACAATGAGGACATTCAAAAGACAAAGTACAACTGTACTCAGTTTCATCCCCCATTGAGCGTTCAGAAATAGATTCTATCTCCCATTGAAATTCTTTGTCGGACAAATCAGCTTCAAAGATGCAACCGCAATTACCGCAAGACAATCGCAAATGATCCAAATTGAGAGAACGTATCTGTTTTTCCTGCTCTTTTTTCTCTATGACATAAAGAACTTGCTCCAATCCTTCAAACAGACGAAGAACTGATGTATCTGTCAGCTTAGATTCTAAGAACTTGATAAATCTACTCAAAGGAAAAATCCAACATTTTTGCCCTGTCACATCCGAAAACTCTCGCAACAATTCTTCTCTTGGAGTAATTTCGTCTGCCTTTTCGCTTTTCTTTTCATTTTTGAGTGATTTGTACCAATCTTCCTTAACGTCATCACAAACAAAGAGTACAGGTTTACGATTATCTTTCGCATAGCGAAGGATTTCCTTCCAAATAATCAAATCTCCAAATACACGTACTCCATCAGCCTTTTTTTCCTTTATATCCATATAGCCAGGTGGAATTGAATAACGATAACGCATATCCCCTTCCTGTACTATATCCAAAAATTCTGTATAAGAAAAAGGTGCGCCCACTTTGACAGCTGAAAATAATTTATATATGACATCAGTCTCAGGCTTTGCTGCGATTTCTTTTATTTCTCCCTCACGTTTTTTGTATTGCGAAGCTATGACAGCTTTTATCTCATCAAAAGTTGTCTCCATTCGTTTTTCCTTTTCTTCCAAATCTTCAACGACACCTTCATCTAAATAAGGATGAAAATAAGGTTCACCTTTGTGTTTATCTATAAGAGATTTTATTCCTGCCAAAAAGTCTTTCTTAAAAAGAGGAGGCTCCGCATAATTATCAGAAATTGGTTGATACAAGAACTTGTTTTTATGGCGCATATATTCCGCTTTAACCTGAGCAGGAAGCCATATTCGCGTTTGATAATGCTCTAGAATTGACATCAGTTTCATCTTATGCACTTCTGGCATTTCATACAAAAGTCCTATAGAACTCGTATCAAAGACTATTATTGCATCATTCAACAATTGTTGAGACAATTTGTCCGTTAATTTTATCTGTTCCATACATTAATCTTTATTATTGTTCATCTAGCAAAACTTACAAGAAAAACCTTGAATAAAGCCATTAGTTCTAACATATATCATTTACTTAGCAAATGGAATTTTGCCAACAACTGTTCAAACAGTTCCTTTTTAAATTTATAAAATAGCCTTACAGAAGTCTGCCCATCCAATGGAAATCCCAAAACACTTCGTTGGAAATTATTCAAATACTCATCACTTACCCCTAATGTTTTTAAGAATTCCTTTCTTGCATCAGATTGATGAACAACATTTGAATACATATCAATCATTGTCTGCTTCTCATCTTGGTAAAATGCCTCCAATTTCAAAGTATCCCTATATCCTTTTGATAAAGAACTAGGATTAAACTCCATTGACACATTGTATTCACTATATGCCATTTCCTTATCTAAATCTGGAAAAACACCTTTAAAACGTACATGATTATCATCAAAATCATGTGGATTTTCTATTCCTGGTTCACCATCCAAAGGATCAAATTCCCCCTTATTAGCCAATTCATTACAAGTTGTACAGCAAGGTATCAAATTATAAAGAGACACTGCTAAAAAAGGGTATTTCCTTTTTGGCAAGAAATGATCTATCGGAGGTTTTGAAGGACGCTTCCCAGGTAGTGATGCTACATTTATTCTTTGTCTTCCACAATAAGGGCATACCATAAGATTCATATCCGCTACAAATTGATACTTATCAAAGAGTTTCTCATACAATTCATCTACAAAAATATGATAAAGAATATCATTGAAACTATCAACTGATATAGAACCATTAGCTAAGATATGTATCGCTTGGTATTGCTTTTTGTTAATTTTTTCTTTTGTCAACTTATTTTTCCATTCTGTCTCACCAAACATTGAATTAACATCATCTATAATTTCCAAAAGTTCATTCCATGAACCACATAAAAGTTTTTTAAGTTCATGAGAATGGCTATACTTGTTTAAAAACGCCCAAGTAGGACTTTTAGGATCAACCTTGTAAATAACATTAACAATTTGTTTAGTGCCTATATGCCCATTTAATTCGAGTGTACCATCACGGAATCCAATCATAAGGTGCTGTGCCTTTTCTTCAAAAAGACTTAGATGACTATTCTGAGTATTTGTATCTACATTATTAATTTTATACATCGTCTCCTATATTTCTAAGATAATTTACAACGAATGAGTCGCCAATATTATTCAAAATTTCCTCAGATGGAGACCTTCCTTTATTACGAGCTTGGCTCACCCAACGCATAATTGCATTTGAAGATATATCACCAATGGCAGAACTAGTAAAGAAGAAACTCGAACGTAACATATCATAGTAATTGCCCCCAAAAGTTTGCTTATCAACTTGTTTGGGAGTTCCATCTTCCAAATACAAAGTATTTTGTGTCAAGACATCACTAAGAATGAATGGGGAATGTGTGGCTATCAATATATTGACACTTCTAATCTTCCTTCTATCGATACTAGCTGAAGCTAAACTATCAAGCAACATTGATATAAATTTTCTCTGATATTCTGGATGATAATATAATTCTGCCTCGTCAAATATAAGGCATACATGATGATAAGGAACACGATAGTTATCTGCATTTACTCCTTGAATGTTTTTCAGATGATAAATTACATAGCTAACCATATACATCATCTGTTTTTCGCCACTACTCATTTTACTCAAGGAAAATGACTTTTCACCTTTTGGAAAATATGTATTTGAACTATCATTAAGCAAAACCACATCTTTACGAACATATTCGATATCCATGTCAAAGAAAGATGGCATCATCAATTCAACAAACGCTTCATCATATGTTTTTACATTGCATTTACTAACATAAGAATTAGCACTAATTCGTCCGAACATTCGTGAATCGCCACGTTTGATGTAGTTTAAGCACTGATGAATCTTAATTGTAACGTGGTCTATATCCTGATGAGTTATTTCACCAACTATTTGCTCTGCAATCTTAGGTAAATTGGCACCAACATAATCTTCATAAGAAACATCTTCACTTGTGTGTATATCTTTTTCTATGAAATGTTTATAATCCGAATATGTTAAGCAGATTTTTAAATAATAATCCGCATATTTGTTTTGCTTAATATGATTGCGAAAATTTAAAATGTCATTTGTAAACTTTGTATATTCTATGCTTTGGCTATAGTCATCTATAAGTATTGCACTTTCTTCCTCATCGTTATATAACTTGTTGAAAACTTTGAAAACACGCAGCAGCTTTAATATCCACACGAATAGTGTTACCCAAAGAGGTTCTTTGGGTAATGTGATATGAAAGACATCACTTATTAGTAAATTTTGGTGTTGTTTTAATCTTCTGCTGTCATAATATATATATACTTTTTCCCCACCTTCTTTTACTTTTAAGTATCGACAATACTCAAAAATTTGATTACCGATTCCACCTTTTAAGCAAATTATCTTCATAATTATTTGTGTTATATTAGTGTTTATATACTACATATTTTATTCTTCGGCTTATGTTGCGAGTAGGACAGCAAATTAGGAGATACTTGCTCTTTCCGTAGTTGATGGTATCATAATAGTAATTTGACTGTTCATAGGTATTGCCATGATATGCAAGTAATCTCTTGTAGAAAGGAAGAGAATTAATATCTTCCTTATATAGTAGGAACTTTATGCTTGTAGGAGAACAATTGGTTGCAATCTTTATGGCAAGCATTTCTTTGTTATTGTTGTATGTATATCTATTATATTTTAAAGAGTTACTTTTAATTTTATTCATTATATCTTTCGGAACAAAGTGTAACTCCTTTTTCCCATAAAGAATTTTAATGCATTTGACGTGCGTATTGTTTTCAACAAATGCTTGAGCATTCTCAAATGGACCAAACTTGATGGGTTCTCTTATGTATTCATCTAAGATAAACGAAAGAGGGCGTACTGGTGTGATTTGTGGAATTTCTACTATAGATAATTTTGGATTTTGTAATTGCTGAATGATATATCGATAGTTCTGATAGTTGAGTAGAGAATAATACAAAACAGCGCTATAGAGTAGCAATATGATACCATTGATACCATAAATAGATAATAATAAAGATTTTTTGCTTGCCATTTCATATAGGCGAAGCAATAGATCTATACTTATTATCATAGCCACTAACTCCGTAAAGAAAACTGTTCTACTTTCTGTTACTCCACTTCCAAATACAGGGATAAAGGTAAATATCCATGTTAGATAGAAATACTTGTATATGGAAAAATGCTCTTTCCATATATTCTTCTTTTGGTTATAAGTTATGACTGAAAGTATAAGCATAATGTAAGTGATTCTGAGCTGTGTTAAGTTGACACATCCCAAAAATAACTTTTGGTAAATCATTTGTAATAGACCATCACTTTGGCCTATGCGATGTATAGTTCCTGGAGAGCAGATACAAATGAGCGTTCCTAATATATAAAACAGTGTAAAATAGAAAATTGAATGTTTCCAAATGTTCTTATGATTGATTATGCAATATGTGACGAGCGTCATGGAGAGTGGTACACTGATACCTTCATGTAGCCATCCGACCCAAAAGGCAAGGGAAGATGCTACTAACGTCTTCATATTAAGTGTACTTTGCTTGTGACGCATAATATATAGCATCAATGCTATGGTGGCAGTTGCAACCCATAGATAGTTGAAGACTCCCACAAATAGCAGAAACTCGTTATAAAATCCAGGCATTACTACAAAGAGCATCAAAGTGATGAGTGTGTAACTTAAAACGCTGTTTCTCTTTTTAGTAATAAAGTTTGAAACCATATAAATCAGGCAACAGAAGAAGATGCTGCTGATGATATTAAACATTCCTTTTCCTATGACTCCGTCAAATAATTGAAGTAAAAAATGTACAATACTTCTTCCATTAAGTATATGATAATGAATATATTGTGATATGGCTATATCTTTTATGTCTGATATAGGTGTTACAAACGAATTGTTGTCGGATGGCCAAATGAATTTGTAAATAATATCATCACACAATGTTATAGGAAATAGATAGCATAGTATATAATATAGTATGCTTATAAGGAGAATATATAGAGTGGCAGCGTTGTACTTTAAATGTTTCATACTCCTTCTTTTTCGTTAATAATATATACGGGTCTATGTTTGGTTTCTATAAAAATTCTGCCTAAGTATTCTCCAATGATTCCTAAAGACAGGAGTTGTATGCCACCCAAAAAGAGAATGACAATAATGAGCGTAGGGAAACCATGTACAGGTTCACCTAATATGATGGTCTTGAAAAAAATGTAGCACATATAGAAAAACGCAGAGATAGACACGATAATCCCCAGTAATGTAGATATCCGCAAAGGAGCAATGGAATAGGATGTGATGCCCTCTATCGCTAAATTGAAAAGCTTGCGATAGTTGAAAGATGATGTGCCGTTTGTCCTATCCCCTTGTTCAAATTCTACCTCTTTCTTGTTGAATCCTATCCAGCAGTATAGTCCTTTAGTATATCTCTGAGTTTCGCGAAGTTCTTTCAGTGCGTTGATACATTTTCTGTCAAGCAGGCGGAAGTCGCCGACGTTGGGAAGAATGTCTACGTTTGCGATTTTTTGTAAAATCTTATAATAAGTGATGGAAAGTTTTTCTCTCAACCAACTTTCCTTTCCTCTTTTTTTCCTCTTTGCATACACATCGTCATATCCCTGTTCCCAAAGTTTCAGCATTTTGGGAATAACCTGAATAGGATGTTGTAAGTCTGCATCCATGATGATACAGCAATCTCCGTGTACGTGGTCGAAACCTGCAAGCATGGCATTCTCCTTGCCAAAGTTGCGAGACAAATGGATGTAGCAGAAGCGTTTGTCTTTTGTTCGGATATCCTTGATGATTTCAAGGGTGTGGTCCCGGCTTCCATCATTAATGAGAAGTATCTGCCATAGATATTCGCTATGCTCATTCATAAATGATGCTAAGTTTTGGTAGAGATTTATGAGGTTGCTCTCTTCGTTATAGCAAGGGATGATGATTGATACTTTTTTCATTTGATTACCTCCACGTTTTCTTTATTGATGATCCAAACGCAGTCATATTTCTTTTTGATGCGTTGTGCAAGTTTTCTGGCTTCTTGTTGTACTTCTGGTGTACGTTCCAAAGTCGTGTCTCTTATTTCTGCAGGCCATTTATAGGCAGTTACTGCCCAAACAGATATTCCCCATCCTATAGCTTCTTCGGTCGGTACACAGAAAGATGAAAATTTTGGCATATCGTCACGAATTAGGATACAATATACCTTATTTACAGGTTTCTCGGTTTTTCTTACAATTTCTTCTGCTATACTTTTGCTGGGAAGGGATGTTTGCCATGCCATATACCAATGATGAACGTCGGTGATGATAGCTGCTGTCAAATATAAGAAAAATAAAGTCTGAAGTTGGGGCTTATTTTTTTGATACTTATGGCATAAATATCCTATGATGATAGCTGCTATACCTAACGAACTATAAGCATTCATAATGCTCATGCTGATTAATAAATGTGGTGAGGCAACAATGAACAAGACTGCAATCAGCAGCCATATTTGTTTATGATGCCAAATCGTTTTATTCCACCAAATTTTAACCATAAACGCACAAGACAGAAGTATCGTTAAGAAACCGATATAGAGATTTCTGTTTGGTTTGTTTACGATAGATATATAATCTGCAGCAAACCAAGTATAACTAATCCAGTTAACCAGTCCTTTGATTCTGCTATGAATACTGACTACGTCTTCCTCGTAACTGCCATTTTTAATATATGTGTATGGCAATGAAAAACGGACAATACAGTATGACAGAGCTATTGCAAAACCGAAGACAAGTTCTTTCCGGCATGTTTTTTTGTCGATTTTGTCAAAAGTAAGTGCCATGATTGGTGGTACAATGGCCCATACTAATCCATTGTCTTTGGACAGAACAGACATATAAGTGCAGACAACCCATGCTATGTATTTTTTCTTTCCATTTATTGTTAAATACAAAAAGACAGATAATATTCCCCATAGATGCGAGTAGCTTTGGTTTAAAGCATCACAACTAAGGATGGTTCCCATTGTGCATGGAGATATATAGAAAAATAGGGTTGCTATGTTTCTTGATGTCTTGTTGAATTCTAAAACTTCAGTAAGTTTGTATATGACAAAGGTGCTACCCATATGTGCCATGAATATCAGTACATGGTTCAGTGTAGGATAAAGATGGTAGTCTATGGCATTGACATATCCCATGATGGCGTCAAAAGGACGCCATGTCATTCCCAAAGGAAATATGTATGTTTGATAGTCAAGGGCATAGTTAGGCATAGATAGAGTGGTCCAGTCATCAAATGTTGGCAATATGAGTAATATTGCCCAAAGAATGAAAGGGGCACTTATTATGATACCTAAGATATATGGATTTTTATTTCTCATTAATTTATAATTGCGATTTTACATACGACACCTTTGTCTCCTTCTTCAGTTGCAGTCATTACCATATAAATACCACTGGCTACTTTTTTACCTTTTAAGTCTGTGCCATCCCATTGGTAAATTCCTGAAGAGCTTTTTCCTTGGTTTACTAAAGTTCCATTAGATGTGACTATTTTTATATTGGCATTAAGGGAAAGGCCTGTTATTGTAATGAGGCCAGTATAATCAGGTTTTACAGGATTTGGATAGGCCCAGACATTATTTTTGGTCATTTCTTCATTGCTGGAATTAGAATCGCTCATGTAGGAGCATAATCCGTTTTCTGTACCGATATAAACTTCACCCGTATCATCATTGATAGCGATAGCTTCTATATTGTCTGATAATAGTTTGCTATTCGATGTGGTAAAATGGTTTAATTGCTCTAAGTTGTCACTGCTGATAAGATATACTCCATTGTTTTTGGTACCAAACCATTTTCTGTTGGCTTTGTCTATAGCAATGCATGAGATGTTCATGCCTGTCAATAGATAGTCAGCATAATTGGTACCATCGTTACGGGGCACTTTTACCTGGGTAAATACTGGAGAGTCTGCTGTAATCTGATTGCTTTCTAAGAGGAAAGGTCCCTGGTTGGTGCCTATCCATAAGTTCTTGTTTTTGTCTTCTGCGATGCAGCTTATGCCAAATATGTTACTGATGGTCGTACCATCTTGATTGGTGATAGAGGTGAATGCCTTAATGACTCCATCATCGGTATTATTGGTGGGAAACTGATAGCAGAAGAACGAAGGATTTGCCCAATGGTTATTGACAAACCAAAGCAATCCTCGGCTGTCTATCATCATGCTTTGTAGTGTAGCTAAACTCTTATTCTTGACTCCGTAAGATTCATATTTCATAAGTTCAGATTTAGATCGAGAAATCCATTCTTGATCTTTACTGTATTCTATTAATGAACTGTTGGGAGCTTCGCTGTTTAATAACCATAGGTTTCCCGAAGCGTCATATTTGATACCTTGTACAAGTTCATATTCTGCATTATTCTGTAAACCTCCAACGATTTCTATAAGAGAATTGGTATGGTTGTAGTGTTTAACAAATTTTCCATCATAGAACTCATAAAGCCCATTTCTACCTCCTGCAAAAACATGCTTGATGTCTAAAGGATCATAATCTATACATACGAGATCTTTATATCCCACACCTGTAATGTTGGAGATATTGTCATCTTGATATATGTTCCAATTGTCTTTCCCTAAGATTTGAATGCAGGCATCCTTTTGTCCGCCCACATTTCCATTACAAGTATATAATTGATTATTTGCGTATTTTAAAAAACCAAAGTAGTTGTATTTCGGGCCTCCTGGATTAAGGGTGCTTACGAGTTGTTTTAACTCACTTTTATCTTCTTGTGCTTTAGCAACATAATTTCCAACTTTCTTCCAGTTGTTCTTGTCTAATAAGTTGCTGGACAGGGATGCGCTATATTTTCCCTTTGCAGAACTGTAAGCATAAATGGTGTTTCCTTCAATTTCGCACCAGTTGACAGGGAAGCCGAGATTGTAGGTGTCTGTTATCTCGATATCAGTCATATTCAACTTCACAATACCGAAACCATTACTCACATAGGCATATTTGCCATACATATAGATGTCGTTTATGGTTTTATCCCCTGTGGTTGATGCTGTGTAGTAATCGGAAAGATTGGTTACCTCAAAGTTACTGACATTCATCAAGTCAATATTGAAGTTGCTGTAGATGATAAGCAGGCGTTTGGCGGTCTTATTGTAAGCGATGCGTTGTATTTTACAATCATTCAGATAGTCTGCCTTACTGAATGTCTGTATACTTTGGTCGTTTTGGTTGTATACATAGAGGTCGTTAGAGGCCTTAATAAAGAGGAGGTTTCCTGTTTGTTCTATCTCTTGTACATCATGATAGGCCAAGTAAGCTTTCCAATCGCCGATGGCGGCAAATGTTGGGATAGTTGTGACCTGAAACATCAGAAACGAAAGGAAAATCAATATTTTTTTATTCATATATCTAAATGTATATAATATAATAACTTATATATGTTAAACCACAAAACACTTGGTTTATTGCCTGTTAAACGTGATTTTATATGTAAACCAACCCATGGGAAAAGTCTGTTTAATAGTGGTTTTACAAATATCATTCGCGTAATTAGTTCAGAATAAGTGATGAGTTTAGAGTAGCCTTTTAGTTCTTTTCTAAATTGATACAATGTTCTACATGCTTCTTCCGTTTTAAGAATGAAGCGATAGTTTGTTTCATATTCATCCAACAAGATAGGGTTGTTTATATGGGTAATGTGATATCCTTTTTGACAGATGGATTTACCAAATAAAACATCTTCATAACCATAGTATTTGAAGTTCTCGTCGAATGGGGTCCTTATTATAATATCTTTGAAAATAAGAAAATTGGTAGTACGAAACTCTTTGTTTCCTATTTTTTGTCTATGCTTGTAGTTATGCTGTTTTTCGCATTTCTTTTCATATTTGTAACGTAGGTTGTCTTTGAGTGTGATAGGGTTTCCGCCGATTTTAAGACCTCCGACTATTACATTTCCCTTTGAAAGCATATAGTTTCTTATGAAATCAGAATTATCTAACTTTAAGTCACTGTCAAGAAACAGTAACCAAAGATACTTGGCTTCTTTAGCTAAGAAATTTCGGATGGCTGCTCGTCCTGCATTTTCTTTCCTTTCAATATATCGGCAATTATCCAGCCCGTTGATTTCGCAGTTCTTCTCAATGGTATTTTTGTCGGTAGAGCCATCATCGGCAACAATGATTTCGTATTCGAAATCATTCTCCGAAGACAATATTGATGCCTGAGCCTGTAAGTCTCTTACAAGCTCAAGGCATTCATTATTATATGTAGGAATCAATATCGATAGCGAGTTGATCATTTGACGTGTTTTTTGAGGTAATTACTACAGGGTGTTACCAGAAATTTCTTTGCCATCCATGATGTGAGGATGGTGAGGGTCAATGCTATTATTAACTTGTATTCCCAATAGGGGTTATCAATACCGAACATCCTTATGAAGATGCTTTGCACGATACGAAAGCAAAGGCTGTGACATATGAATATCTCAAAACTGATGCTACCCAGCCATAATAATGCCTTATGATGGAATAGGCGGGTGAGCCATCCCTTGCCCTGATCGGAAGCTACGAAATAGAAAATGCTTACGACAGCTGGCAACCAATAAAGGGCAACACAACGGAAGTTGGGATTAGTATAGATAGAAAGGTAATACATCCCTGCCGACAAGAGGACGATGGCTACATCTGCTATATGTGCCTGCCATGTACTAAATTGGGTAGTGATGAGCGCATAAACTTGTTTCCCTTTTTCTGAACGATAGAATCGATAGAGTAAGATGCCCAAACAGAAGTCTATCATGCGAAAGGGTGGAGCTGCGTAAATATAGTCAGCCGATTTGTCTTCTTTTATTATCATTGTTAGGGCGATATATGCCATCATGTAGATAATAAAGATTACCAGTGGTAATGCTTTTTTTCTTTGCATTAACCATCGGTATAGATACTTGAAAAGGAAATAGTAGATTATCAGGTCGGATAGAAACCACGTAGGTCCATTGAGACCTCCCATGAATTCATGGATAGGTATCCAACACTGTAGTAAGAACGTGTGAGCTACGGTCTGATACCAAGGACCGAGAAGCCCCAATCGGTCGTCCAAGGGTATTATGATAGCTATAACCAACAGGTGGAGCGGATAAAGTTTGAAGATGCGTGAAAGAAAGAATTTTTTATTGCTCATCTCTTCTTTCACTAATCTCTCACCATAGCTCAGTGATAATACGAATCCACTGATGATGAAAAATATGACCACAGCATATTCTCCTAAGTAGTCGTTGCAAGCTTGGGAGATGGGAAGTGTGGCATGCGACATCACTATCATTAAGATAAGAATGAATCGCAAGGAGTTGAGGGTTCTGATCATTTCTTGTTATCGTCTGTTGTATTTATTCCGCAGGGTGACCTTATTTCTTCTTCATATATTCTGCCAACTTGGCAACTGCGCGTGCTCTGTGGCTGATGCCGTTCTTTATCTCCTCACCCAGTTCTGCAAAGCTTTTGTCATATCCTTCCGGTACGAATATAGGGTCGTAACCGAAACCTTCTGTGCCGTGTTTCTCGGTGGCGATGCTGCCGTTTACGATGCCTTCGAACTGGTGGATCTTCTTGATGCTGGTACAGCCACAAGGACATACATCCTGCTTCTCTATATAGCAGATGACGGTACGGAAACGGGCTTTGCGGTTCTCTTTTCCCTTGAGTTCGCGCAGGAGTTTTGACATGTTGGCCTCGCTGTCGTGGTCGGTTCCTTCTGCATATCGGGCACTGTGAACTCCCGGTGCTCCGTCTAAGGCCTCTACTTCCAGTCCTGTGTCGTCGGCAAAGCAACTGACGTGGTAATGGTCGTATATGTATTGAGCCTTCAGCAGGGCATTCTCCTCTAAGGTGCTGCCTGTTTCGGGAATGTCTGCTTCACAGCCTATCTCTTTCAGCGATACTACTTCGTATTGGCTGCCAAAGATATCGCGTATTTCTTGTAGTTTGTGCTGATTGTTGGTTGCAAAAACTATTTTCATTTCTATTAGTGTTTAATGTTTAGTGTTTATTGTTTATTTACTTAGCAGATAGGCATAAACTCTAAACACCAAACTTTTCAATTACTTTATCTTTTGAATATCTTTCTCTTTGATTTTCACTTTCATCTCGTCGAATCCTTCTCCATAGACACCGATGACGGAGCTTTGGCTTACGAAGGCGTTAGGGTCGATGATTTTGACGATGCGGAAGATGGTTACACTCTCGTTCTTCTTGGCCAGAATACAGAGCACCTTCATCTCGTCGCCTGTGTACCAGCCATGGCCGTCGAGGATTGTTACGCCATGATCCATCTGTGTGCCGATGGCATTGGCTATCTCCTGGTATTTCTTGCTGAATATCATGAACTGCACACTCTCTCGCTGGGCGTTCATCACATAGTCGAGTACCAGATTCTCTATCACCATCGTACATAGACCGAACACTACTTTTCTGACGGCATCTATCGTCGTGAAGTCGGGCTTGGCATTGAAGACGAAGAATGAACTGCCTACAATTACCAGGTCGACGAAGATGAGCACTCGTCCCAACGAGATGTTGTGATACTTGTTGACGATGGCTGCTATGATGTCGGTGCCTCCTGTGCTACCATTGTGCAAGAATACGATGGCAAGCGATAGACCCGTGAAGCAGCAACCGATGATGAGCGACATGAAGTCCTGTCCTGGTCCTAATATCTGTACCAACTCGCCATGAGGACCCATCAGGGAGTCTTGTGCCAAAGCCAACAGTACCGAGAGCATGCCGATGGCGTAGATGGTTTTCACCATGAACTTAAGTCCCAATATCTTCAGCGCTGCTACCAACAGAATGGCATTGATAATAAAATAAGAAAAGTAGATGGGGATGCCTGTTCCGTAGTAGATGACGGCAGCGACACCGGTGACACCTCCTGTCACGATTTGGTAAGGTAACAGGAAGAGAGTCCATCCGAATGTATACAGCATGAGTCCAAGGGTTATGTAAAAATAATCCTTGAACTCATTTTTTATTTTTGGACTGATTGCTATTTGCATATTACTTTTTCAATACGACGTTGACAATCTTCTTGGGTACGACGATAACCTTCAGTACGTTGAATCCTTCCAGGTACTTCTGGCTCTTTTCGTCGGCCAATACTTGTTTCTGTATTTCCTCGTTGTTGGCATCCACAGGGAAAGTCATCTGGAAACGGGCCTTGCCGTTGAAGGAGATGGTGAGCTGCATGTCGTTCTCCTTGAGATATTGCTCATCATACTTTGGCCATGCTGCATCGCATACGCTTCCCTGCTCGCCGAGTGCTTCCCACAACTCTTCTGCGATGTGTGGAGCGAATGGAGCGATGAGGATGACGAGATCTGTCAGGAGTTCCTTGTTGTGACACTTCTGCTGACCCAATTCGTTCACGGCAATCATGAAGGCTGAGATAGAGGTGTTGTAAGAGAACTTCTCGATGTCCTCGCTTACCTTCTTGATGAGCTTGTGTACGCTCTTCAGGCTCTCTGGCTTGGCTGCCTCGTCGGCAGATGGCAGGAAGTTGTCGGTGCGGTTCTCGTAGAACAGTCCCCAGAACTTCTTCAGGAAGCGGTGGCAACCGTCGATACCGTTGGTATCCCAAGGCTTACTTGCCTCTACAGGACCCAGGAACATTTCATAGAGACGCAGGGTGTCGGCACCATACTTCTCGACAATCATATCTGGATTCACCACGTTGAACATGCTCTTAGACATCTTCTCGATCGCCCAGCCGCAGATGTACTTGCCATCTTCCAGGATGAACTCTGCGTTCTGATACTCTGGGCGCCAAGCCTTGAAGGCCTCGATATCCAATACATCATTGCTTACGATGTTGACGTCTACGTGGATTGGAGTTACGTCGTAATCCTTCTTCAGGTTCAAGCTTACGAATACTGGAGCCTTGTCGTGGTCGTCGCTGTTGATGCGGTAAACGAAGTTAGAGCGACCCTGAATCATTCCCTGGTTCACCAGCTTCTGGAATGGCTCTTCCTTGCAGCTTACGCCGAGGTCGAAGAGGAACTTGTTCCAGAAACGAGAGTAAATCAAGTGGCCGGTAGCATGCTCGCAACCGCCTACATAGAGGTCTACGTTCTGCCAGTACTCGTCGGCTTCTTTGCTTACGAGGGCCTGGTCGTTGTGTGGATCCATATAGCGCAGGTAGTAAGCAGAAGAACCTGCAAAACCTGGCATGGTGTTGAGCTCCAGTGGAAATACGGTCTTGTTGTCTACGAGGCTCTTGTCAACCACCTCTTTCTTCTCTGCATCCCAAGCCCACTTCTTGGCTCTGCCCAATGGTGGCTCACCAGTCTCTGTTGGCTTGTAGGTCTCAATCTCTGGCAATTCGAGTGGCAGGCACTCCTCTGGAACCATCTGTGGCATTCCGTCCTTGTAATATACTGGGAATGGCTCGCCCCAGTAGCGCTGGCGAGAGAAGATGGCGTCGCGGAGACGATAGTTTACCTTTACTCTACCGATGCCCTTCTCGGTAACAAACTTCTTAGTGGCTGCGATGGCTTCCTTCACGGTGAGTCCGTTCAGAGAGAATCCGTCCATGCTGCTCTTGCCTGCCACTGGCGAGTTGGTTACGATGCCTTCCTTGGCATCGAAACTCTCCTCTGAAACATCAGCACCCTCGATAAGAGGAATGATAGGCAGGTTGAAGTGCTTGGCAAAAGCATAGTCGCGGCTGTCGTGAGCTGGCACTGCCATGATGGCTCCTGTGCCATATCCTGCCAATACATATTCGGAAATCCATACTGGGATTGCCTCGCCGGTGAATGGATTGATGGCATAACTTCCTGAGAATACACCTGTTACGCTGTGGTTGGCCATACGGTCGAGCTCGGTGCGCTTCTTTACGTAGTCGAGATACTTTTCTACCTCTTCCTTCTGCTCGGCAGTAGTCACCTGCTGAACATACTCGCTTTCTGGAGCCAGAACCATGAAGGTTACACCAAACATGGTGTCGGCGCGGGTGGTAAAGATGGTGAATTTCACGTCGCTGTCTTTCACTGAGAATTCCACCTCAGTACCCTCGGAACGGCCTATCCAGTTCTTCTGCGTCTCCTTGATGCTGTCACTCCAGTCGATGGTGTTCAGACCGTCGAGCAGGCGCTGAGAGTAGGCTGATGTTCTCAAACACCACTGTTGCATCTTCTTCTGGATAACAGGATAACCGCCTCGCTCGCTCACGCCGTTTACTACCTCGTCATTGGCAAGTACTGTGCCCAGTCCTGGACACCAGTTTACCATCGTCTCGCCGAGGTAGGCGATGCGGTAGTTCATCAGAATCTGCTGCTTCTTCACGTCGTCGAAGCTGTTCCACTCCTTGGCTGTGAAGTCAATCTGCTCGTTCTGAGCCACGTTCAAGTCAGCAGAACCCTTCTCCTCGAAGCGCTTGATGAGCTTTTCGATAGGCTGAGCCTTCTGGCAGCTGTTGCAGAAGAATGAGTTGAACATCTTCTGGAAAGCCCACTGAGTCCAATGGTAATACTTAGGGTCGCAGGTACGAACCTCACGGTCCCAATCGAAACAGAAACCTATCTTGTCGAGCTGCTCGCGGTAGCGGTTGATGTTAGCCACGGTTGTTATCTCTGGATGCTGACCGGTCTGGATGGCATACTGCTCGGCTGGCAAACCGTATGCGTCGTAACCCATTGGGTCAAGCACGTTGAATCCGTTCAGGCGCTTGTAGCGGGCATAGATGTCGCTGGCTATATAGCCCAGGGGATGGCCTACATGCAAGCCTGCTCCTGATGGATAGGGGAACATGTTGAGCACATAGAATTTCTTTTTGTTTTCATCCTCGACAACCTTATAGGTCTTGTTCTCGACCCATTTCTGATGCCATTTCTTCTCGATCTCTCTGAAGTTGTATTCCATTGTTTTTTATCTTGTTTATTTTGTTTCCTTTTTCTTTTGTTTCTGATGTCTTGCGAGGAGCTGGCTCCTATATATATTAAGGTGTAGCTCCGTTCAAGTTGCAAAATTACCTTAATTTTGTCACACTACAAAATAAAAAGCCATTTTTTTATGGACAACTGTATGAAGTTGGAGGGCAGAAACGCTCGGTTTTGCCCTGCTGCTCTGTTATTTAGCATGCACGCACTTCATGTTCTTTTCCAGTTGTTCTACAGAGCTGGCTCCTACCAGTACGCTGGTTACGCCTTTCTGTTTCAGTATCCATGCCAAAGCTTTTTCGGCCAGAGTTTCGCCCTCTGAGGCTGCCTCGTCGTTCCACTTCTTCAACTGCTCCAGCAGTTCTGGCGTCAGAGCGCTGTGCTTCAGGAAGTGTTCCTTTGCCATGCGGCTGTCCTGAGGGATTCCTTTCAGATAACGGTCGGTGAGAAGTCCTTGTGCCAAAGGCGAGAAGGAGATGAAGCCGATGCCGTTCTCGGCACAGTAGTCGAGAGTGCCCTGCTCCTGTGGCTCCTTGCTCAGCATGTTGAGTTTGTCTTGATAGATGAGCAGCGGACAGTCGTGCTCCTTCAGATATTTGTCGGCAAACTTCAAGGCTTCCAAAGGCCAGCGGCTGATGCCTAAGTAGAGCGCCTTGCCTTGTCTCACGATATCGACCATCGCCTGGAGGGTTTCCTCGAGTGGCGTGTTGGGGTCGTAACGATGGCTGTAGAAGAGGTCCACGTAGTCGAGGTTCATGCGCTTGAGGCTTTGGTTGAGGCTGGCCGTCAGATACTTGCGTGAACCCCAGTTGCCGTAAGGCCCTTCCCACATGTCGTATCCGGCTTTGGTGGCAATGAAGAGTTCGTCGCGATAGGGACGGAAGTCATCCTGCATCAGTCGGCCCATGGTTTCTTCTGCACTTCCGTAGGGAGGGCCGTAATTGTTGGCAAGGTCGAAATGGGTAATGCCGTGGTCGAAAGCATAGTGGGTGATGGCACGACTTCGCTCGTAAGGGTCGACGCCTCCGAAGTTGTGCCAGAATCCCAAACTGATTTTAGGCAGCAAGACTCCGCTCTTGCCGCATCTCTTGTAGAGAGCATCTGCGTCTGCGTAGCGATTGGCAGCTGCTGTGTAGATTCCTTTTACGTCCATATCTTTGTGTTTTAATATTTTGTTGTTTTCCGTCTGCGAAGATACAAAGTTTTTTCCATATAACAATTTTTATTGCGAAAAAATATTGTTGGGCGCTTGTTGAAGTTCTTGTCCTTCTTTCTTTGTCTCGTGAGAATTTGGCCCGATTCTCAATGATGGCTGGCTTCGGTCATAATAGACGACCGGGCTTGGTCTTAATAGATGGCTGGCGTTGGTCTTAATAGACGACCGAGTTCGGTCTTAATAGATGACCGGAATTGGCCTTAATAGGCGAGACAAGTCTTTGCCTTGCGGATTTTTGTTTGACAGGAAGTCTCATTATCTCGCAATACAATCAGAAAAAGGCAGCAATAAAATCCGGAAAACAGTGGCAGGAAAGCTTCTGTATATTTATTCGCGGTTAAGCTGTACTTAACTGTGAGAAAATAATTTCCCAGTTGGGAAAAAATATTTTTCCAGTTGGGGCGATATGGTTTTGCAGTTGGGATCTCGTTTTTCGACAATTACTGCATGAATATACTGCATGAATATGCGTTGTAAGTCTTCGGCAGGTTTCGGAAAGTCAGAATGTAAGGCTTTGTTTATTGAAAACATTATGTTTTCCTTCGCCTGTGCGCCCGCACACGCGCAGCCCGCGCTCCCGTGTGTATATTATAATGAGAGTGGGGCAGGAAAGTCTCTTATTCTTCACCCTAACTGTTAAATAACTGTTAATTTTCAAACTTTTTTGCCGAAACTCTTGCGTGTTTGGAAAATAGTTTGTACTTTTGCACTCGCTTTTGAGAAATACACTTCTCTCAAGCGACAAAAGAAAAGAGTTCTTTGAAAGATTTCACATAAACAGACAAGTAGTACAAGAAGCGGTCTTGATTACACCTTATTATATTATAGGGCAGTTGATTGAGACTGGGTAAAAGAAACAAGCCGTCAAGAAATTGACATTCAGGTTTTCTTAGACTACAATAAATTTAGTTAAGGATATTCGTCCTAAGACAGACAACAAACACCGATTGTCTTTTAAACAAGACATGAAGTAAAAATGATATTTTACAATGGAGAGTTTGATCCTGGCTCAGGATGAACGCTAGCTACAGGCTTAACACATGCAAGTCGAGGGGAAACGATATTGGAAGCTTGCTTCCGATAGGCGTCGACCGGCGCACGGGTGAGTAACGCGTATCCAACCTGCCCATCACTTGGGAATAACCTTGCGAAAGTAAGACTAATGCCCAATGATATTTATAGAAGGCATCGGAAATGAATTAAAGATTTATCGGTGATGGATGGGGATGCGTCTGATTAGCTTGTTGGCGGGGTAACGGCCCACCAAGGCGACGATCAGTAGGGGTTCTGAGAGGAAGGTCCCCCACATTGGAACTGAGACACGGTCCAAACTCCTACGGGAGGCAGCAGTGAGGAATATTGGTCAATGGGCGAGAGCCTGAACCAGCCAAGTAGCGTGCAGGATGACGGCCCTATGGGTTGTAAACTGCTTTTATAGGGGAATAAAGTGAGCCACGTGTGGTTTTTTGCATGTACCCTATGAATAAGGACCGGCTAATTCCGTGCCAGCAGCCGCGGTAATACGGAAGGTCCGGGCGTTATCCGGATTTATTGGGTTTAAAGGGAGCGTAGGCCGGAGATTAAGCGTGTTGTGAAATGTAGATGCTCAACATCTGCACTGCAGCGCGAACTGGTTTCCTTGAGTACGCATAAAGTGGGCGGAATTCGTGGTGTAGCGGTGAAATGCTTAGATATCACGAAGAACTCCGATTGCGAAGGCAGCTCACTGGGGCGCAACTGACGCTGAAGCTCGAAAGCGCGGGTATCGAACAGGATTAGATACCCTGGTAGTCCGCGCGGTAAACGATGGATGCCCGCTGTTGGGCCAACTGGTTCAGCGGCCAAGCGAAAGCATTAAGCATCCCACCTGGGGAGTACGCCGGCAACGGTGAAACTCAAAGGAATTGACGGGGGCCCGCACAAGCGGAGGAACATGTGGTTTAATTCGATGATACGCGAGGAACCTTACCCGGGCTTGAATTGCAGAGGAAGGATTTGGAGACAATGACGCCCTTCGGGGCCTCTGTGAAGGTGCTGCATGGTTGTCGTCAGCTCGTGCCGTGAGGTGTCGGCTTAAGTGCCATAACGAGCGCAACCCCTCTCCTTAGTTGCCATCAGGTCAAGCTGGGCACTCTGGGGACACTGCCACCGTAAGGTGTGAGGAAGGTGGGGATGACGTCAAATCAGCACGGCCCTTACGTCCGGGGCTACACACGTGTTACAATGGGCGGTACAGAAAGCAGCTACCCCGCGAGGGGATGCCAATCTCAAAAACCGTTCTCAGTTCGGACTGGAGTCTGCAACCCGACTCCACGAAGCTGGATTCGCTAGTAATCGCGCATCAGCCATGGCGCGGTGAATACGTTCCCGGGCCTTGTACACACCGCCCGTCAAGCCATGAAAGCCGGGGGCGCCTGAAGTCCGTGACCGCAAGGAGCGGCCTAGGGCGAAACTGGTAATTGGGGCTAAGTCGTAACAAGGTAGCCGTACCGGAAGGTGCGGCTGGAACACCTCCTTTCTGGAGAGACGATTATTCTTTCTAAAGTAGAATGAGAGACTATGGATGAAGGCAGGTTTCTCTTCTTGTACTGACAAGTTTGTTTTTTAGATATTAGAGATAGAGGAAGCTGGGCAGAAGAGTCCACTCTTTACCAACTACAGTCCTATAGCTCAGTTGGTTAGAGCGCCACACTGATAATGTGGAGGTCGGCAGTTCAAATCTGCCTGGGACTACTTCTATGAATGATACCTTTGTACGGAAATAAAAGTATGGGGGATTAGCTCAGTTGGCTAGAGCACCTGCTTTGCAAGCAGGGGGTCAACGGTTCGAATCCGTTATTCTCCACTTTGCCTTAACGGCAAGAAGATCTTTGACATATTGACACAAGCAAAAACTGTAAGTAATGAACTTTAGTTCAGACTAAAGTGAATCAATTCGCAAGAAGAGATTTCACAATCAAGAATACAGCTGAAAGTATGAGCTACTGGCTTTTATGGATGTTCCTTTGAACAGACATTTAGGCGCAGTTAGAAAGAAAAGTAAGAAAGGGCGTATGGCGGATGCCTAGGCTCACGGAGGCGATGAAGGACGTGATAAGCTGCGATAAGCTCCGGGTAGGTGCAAATAACCTTTGATCCGGGGATTTCCGAATGGGACAACCTGGCCGTCTGAAGGACGGTCATCCTGACCTAGAGTCAGGAGGCTAACGCAGGGAACTGAAACATCTTAGTACCTGCAGGAAGAGAAAATAAATAATGATTCCCCCAGTAGTGGCGAGCGAACGGGGAACAGCCCAAACCGCAGACGTCGCAAGGCGCCGGCGGGGTTGTAGGACCGCGACATTGTATTGCGATGGCGAGTGGAAGTATCTGGAAAGTTACATCATAGAAGGTGACAGTCCTGTACACGAAGCCAAATCAAGCATAGCGGTATCCTGAGTAACGCGGGACACGAGGAATCCTGCGCGAATCTGCCGGGACCATCCGGTAAGGCTAAATACTCCCGTGAGACCGATAGCGTACCAGTACTGTGAAGGAAAGGTGAAAAGCACCCCGAGCAGGGGAGTGAAATAGTTCCTGAAACCATACGCCTACAAGCGGTCGGAGCACAGCAATGTGTGACGGCGTGCCTTTTGCATAATGATCCTACGAGTTACCGTCACTGGCGAGGTTGAGTGTCACGAGACACGTAGCCGCAGTGAAAGCGAGCCTGAATAGGGCGCATAGTCAGTGGGGGTAGACGCGAAACCAAGTGATCTACACTTGGCCAGGATGAAGTCCCGGTAACACGGGATGGAGGTCCGCACCAATAAGCGTTGAAAAGCTTCTGGATGAGCCGAGTGTAGGAGTGAAAGGCCAATCAAACTTGGAGATAGCTCGTACTCCCCGAAAGGCATTTAGGTGCCGCGTCGGATGGTCACCGTGAGAGGTAGAGCGACCGATAGGACGAGAGGGCTTCACCGCCTATCGAGTCCTGACGAACTCCGAATGCTCACGGTTCGCAGTCCGGCAGTAAGGGGGCGGGTGCTAAGGTCCGTCCCCGAGAGGAGAAGAATCCAGACCGCCGTCTAAGGTCCCGGAGTTCTGCCTGAGTTAGTCTAACGAAGTCTGGTCCCAGTGACAGCTAGGATGTTGGCTTGGAAGCAGCCATTCATTCAAAGAGTGCGTAACAGCTCACTAGTCGAGGGTCCGGGCATGGATAATAATCGGGTATAAGGCAGACACCGAAGGCGCGGGATAGCATTTAAGAAAGTATCGGTAGGGGAGCATACTCACAGCGTCGAATGGTGTACGTAAGTTATCCTGGAGCGGTGAGTAAAGCAAATGTAGGAATAAGTAACGATAAGGAGGGTGAGATTCCCTCCCGCTGTAAGACCAAGGTTTCCCGGGCAATGCCAATCAGCCCGGGGTCAGTCGGGTCCTAAGTCTAAGCCGAACGGCGAGGGCGATGGCAGAGACGGTTAATATTCCGTCACTGCCGCATGGGGCGACGTGGAGACGGAGCAGTGAAACCACCGCGGGGCGACGGAAGTCCCCGTTGAAGGGTGTAGGTTATGAGATGGGCAGGCAAATCCACCCGTTGAGCCGAACCTGACAGTACGGAGTCCTCCCCGGAGGAGTCCGATAGCGTGGGTAACCATACTCCCGAGAAAATCCGCTAAGCTTAACCCATGCGGCACCCGTACCGCAAACGGACACACGTGGTCGGGTAGAACATACTAAGGCGTTGAGAGATTCATGGTTAAGGAACTAGGCAAACTGACCCCGTAACTTCGGGATAAGGGGTCCTCGTGACGAGCGAGGCGCAGAGAATAGGTCCAGGCAACTGTTTAACAAAAACACAGGGCTGTGCAA